>JAEEGL014787142.1_pt1 | contig 91626 bp, 75 predicted proteins | sample 9134231 | NCBI WGS metagenome assembly JAEEGL01 (sample SAMN16246548, study PRJNA631951) | gut metagenome | biome: gut microbiome; feature: rumen; material: fiber-attached | host: Bos | place: Iran: Karaj | collected 2018-10 | reverse complement strand
CTCACTGTTCTTTTTGTATTCGAAGCCGTGAGTGTCCACATTGTATAACATTTGATAATTACCTTTGAGAGTGGCCACGGTGCTCCCCACGTTTTCCGCATCCAACGTGGTAACGCTGCCGAAAATGGGATAGCCTTGGTTAATATTGGGGGTACCATCTATTACAAACACCACGCTGTCGGTATTGAGGATGACAGGGAACGACGATGACTTCATTTGCGCCTCGGTTTTGGCGGTGCCGCCCGTGGATGCATTGTGACCGCAAGTGTTGAGGTAGTGGCAGTTGGTTATAGCCCCCCCATAACCACAGATGCCGCCTTTATCGGTCCCTGAAAGCAAAGGACCGACATTGTAGCTGTTTGCAACAACAGCACCAGCATAGTGGTTTGAATTTCCATTGTTTCCCAGATAAAGACCAGTGCTGCGGCCGCAAATACCACCAACCTGCAACGAAGGACTAGTCGTAGGAGAAGAAGAACATGAAGAAGAAACATTTCCTGTGTTATAACAATTAAAAATACTTATGTTTCTTTTTACGTGACTATTACTTGTGCTGGATGCAATTTCCGCGCGACCGCAGATACCACCACTATAAGCATCAGGAACATACGTATAAGCACTTATTGCCGATGTGTTTCCAGTGTTATTGCATTTGTCTATATTAACACTAACAAATATATCGTAATCTGAAGGGCCATTAGAATTCGAATAGTGAACATAAACATATCCAGAAATGCCGCCTGCATAGGATCCATCGTATGCCGAAGACATAATAGAGCCCGTATTTTGACAATTTCTAATATGTATATTGGAGGAGGAACCGTTCGAATATGAATATGAATTAGCATAAGCGTAGGCACAGCCCAAAATGCCACCTGCGAAAGAACTCTGTTGAGCGCTTGATGAAAAAATATCTCCGGAATTGTAACTGTTCATTACAAAAATAGAGCAGTTGGTTGAGCCGTTGTAATTTTTATCGGATTGGCTGTAACCGCATATGCCGCCAGCATACGAATCATATTTGGCATTTGAAGTAATTGTACCAGAGTTGTGACAATTACTAATGCTAATATCGGTGAGACGAGCATAGACATAACCACAAATACCGCCAGCATAGGATTTGAAAATGGTATTTCCTGAGTGAGAAATAGAGGAGGTAATGTTTCCAAGATTATGGCAATTTGAGATAGTCGTGGTGGTATATCCGCAAATGCCGCCAGCGTAAGCATGCGAAGCGATTGTTTGTACGATCTGTCCCGCGCTCCCCAAATTAGAAATGCTTCCATTTTTAGCGCACCCGAAAATGCCCACATATTGGTGTGTGGAAGTAGTAAGATAGAGTGTCACCAAATGGTTATCTCCGTCAAAATGTCCGCCAAAATAGTAAGTTGCATTTAATCCAATCGGTTCCCAGGAGGTGGTGCTGTCAATATAAACATTGGTGGTGAGCTTGAAATATGTGTTATCGTAGTGGGTCACACCGCCGTTCACCATCTCGGCAATGTACGCCAGTTGTTGGGCGTTTTCAATGAGATACGGGCTGCTTTCCGTGCCCTGGCCTTGTGTCCAAATCTCGGAAGTGCCATCCCAAATGGAGACGGATTGAGCAATCAAGCCTGCTGGCAAAGAAATTGCCAAGGCAATAATCAAGGGTATAAGTTTATTTTTCATCTTTAAACCATCCCTCCACTGATGCCAAATCAAGTAATTCTAATAATTCTTTCTTGTTTGGAATGCGAGCTTGTCCACGTGCAGCCTGCAACGTGCCGTCGGGTCTTCGCCAAATAAAACGATACCCTTCTTCGCTTTCATCATTGTCATAGATGTATTTCCCCTGCTGGAAATACAATTTCCAAACATCCTTTTCTTCTTTGGCCGGTTTGGATACTTCATTGAAAATTTGAAATCGTGCCATAATAATTACGTTTGAATATTATTGTAAATTGTTGTGTTATAATTGGTTTTGTTTTTGCGTCAATAGTAAAACCTTCTATCCCTATCATCTATTTTCTTGATGGTATCATCTTTGATTTGATAGCGTCCAGGATTCAACCATCCTATGGGTTCTCTTTCCTCAAAGCTATCATCGAATGTAATCAGTTCGTAATATTCTGTGTCCGATTGAATTTGTCCATGATAACCTTCAGGAATTTCAAAAGTCCCGTCATCTTCTATTTCAACAGTATCGATGTCTATACCTTGTTGAAATTCAATCAAATCTTGGCCGACTGGCTCAAATTCATCATATCCTAAATTTTCACGGACGGTTTCTACATCCGACATGATGATAATTTCAATGTTATTTTCCATTGTTCCCTCCTTCCCTTTCATACCATTCATTTAACAGATTGCGCAATTCATTAAGGCGGGCTTCAATATGTTTCTTATTTGATGTATTTTCATAAAAATTTCTAATAGTATCAAATTTTGTTTTGTCATCAATAGTTAGAGGAAGTGAACAAGTTGGATAAGGCAAATTCTTGTCTTTCTTCAAACAAGCTAAAAAAAGGATGGATAAATCGAGACAACGATGGATGGGCAATTCTTCACTCTGCCGACTCCATCGTTCGTTTGGTCTTCTCCATACTTTCAAAGAAATGTGTTCATTATCCCAAGTCGCTTCCCCAATCGATAAAGCTCGTACATCGGTATCTTGGTTGTAGTATTGTCCATCAATTTGGTCATAATTATTCACTGACACAATTGGATGGTGTTTTAGATGTTTTGGTGATTCCATAATCGTTCTTTTTTATGTTTGTAATAACCTTTTATTCAATCGGTTATAAACCGTTTCCGCTCTTCAATCACAAACATAAAAAACCGTGAACTTCTTTTGTTGAGTCCGAGGTCCTAGGATAACCTACAATGCTAACAAGAAAGCTCACGGGTGTAACCGCGAGCGTTTCGGCTTTCTGAAGCATTGTAATCTGAAATTTCCTAGGTTTCGGACTGCTCAAAGAAAAGCGAAAACGCTTTATGTCAATATGTTAAAATATCAGTTGTTCTATTCTATATCTTTGGGGTTTGGTGAAAAAATGGGGTTGATATTTCGGGGCAAATATACAAATATTTCGGTTGTTGTTCGGTTGGATACAAATATGCGGAAACGGGAAATGTTTTTTTGGGGGAATGTATAGATACGCAAAAAATCGTAGAGACGCAAAATTTTGCGTCTCTACAGGATGGGCGTTTCTACAGGATAATCGGCCATTTATACGACATCGGAAATTGTTGCATTTCATCATCAATGGTGAAATTTCACGTTCCTACAAAATCGGTTCGCCCAATCATCATCCATAAAACCTATCCTCCTCCCATTTGGCCACATTGTTTTCAATATAATTCGTGATGCGGTTCAATTCGTCTTCGTCCCGTATAATATGGTCATGGAAACGTGGTTGCCATTCGAACGGAAGGTTGTATTTCCGTGCGAATTTGGTGACCCCGATTTTGAATCCGTGAATCACCGATGCCAGATTTTTCGATTGGGGTCCAAAACGGTTATACGATATATCCTGTAGAGACGCAAAATTTTGCGTCTCTACGGAATTATACGGCCCTACAATGGGGTTTATGGACAAAATCCCGTGTATATGGTTGGGCATAATCACCCAGGAAATCGTTTCGACGTGTGGGAAATGCGATGGGATTTTCCCCCAGCAGGCATTTGCCCTTTCGCCTATAGCGGACAACACCATTTGTGGTTCACCCGTGTCATCTTTAACAATTTCTCCGAAAAAATGGTTTCTGTATCTTGTGCAAAGGGTTACAAAATACATCCCATTCCTGTAATCGTGCCATGCAGCGCGGGCAGACGGTATGCGATACCTGTTCAAAAATAATTCGTCAGACATAATAAATTGTTTTTTTGGTTTGGGTGGCACACGTGCCGTTTGTCATGGTTCGTAGAGACGCAAATTTTTGTATTTTTGCAACCTCATAACCTATCAAACTCTCGCCTATACAAGGCCTCTCGAGAACCTTACAAACCTTACAAATTTTATAAACCTTACAAACCTTTCAAACCCCTATCATGGATACAGTTGTCAGCGGCATTCGGCCAACCGGTTTTTTACATTTAGGCAATTATTTTGGAGCATTGCGGAATTTCATCAAGATGCAGAATGAAAACCGCTGCTTTTTCTTTATAGCTGATTATCACTCACTTACCACACACCCCACACCCGCCGATTTGCGCACCAATGTGAAGAATGTGCTCATCGACTACATCGCCGCCGGACTGGACCCCGAGAAGGCCACCATTTATGTGCAAAGCGATGTGCCGCAAGTGTGCGAGCTGAGCCTATTGCTCTCCATGAATGTGTATGTGGGCGAGCTGCAACGCGTGGCCTCCTTCAAGGAGAAGGTGCGCCGCCAACCCAACAATGTGAACGCCGGCCTGCTCAACTACCCCGTGCTGATGGCCGCCGACATCCTGCTGCACCGCGCCGACAAAGTGCCCGTGGGCAAAGACCAGGAACAACACCTGGAGATGACCCGCGACTTCGCCCAACGCTTCAACCGCATCTACCAACACGAATACTTCAAACTGCCTGTGGCTTACAACTTCGGCAACGACCTCATCAAGATACCCGGTCTGGACGGTTCCACGAAGATGTCCAAATCCGACAACGAGGGCTCTTGCATCTATCTTTCAGACGCACCCGAGGTGGTGCGCAAGAAGATCATGCGCGCCGTGTCGGACAGCGGTCCTACGGAGCCTGGCCAACCCAAATCGCAAGCCGTGGAGAACCTTTTCAGTTTGATGAAGATTGTGTCCACTCCCGACACCGTGCAATACTTTGAAGACCAATACCAAGCCTGCCAGATCCGCTACGGCGATATGAAGAAACAGCTGGCAGCTGACATGATTGCCTTCACGCAACCCATCTACGAGCGCATCTTGGAGCTGCGTTCCAAAGACGACTACATCAGCCGTGTTGCCCGCGAGGGCGCCGAAAGAGCCCAAGAAAGCGCCTCCAAAACAATCAAAGAGGTTCGCGAAATCATCGGTTTCAAAGCATTATAATCCGCTCCCATGGCTCTGCTCACCAAATATTCACTCTGGTTTCTGCCGCTAATCCTGCTCATCGGCGTGGGGTATGCGTTCTTTCTTTACTACAAGAACAACAACATCATTTTTGAGAAGAAGCACCGCATAGCCATGGCTGTCCTGCGCGGTTTGGCCATGTCACTACTTGCCTTCCTGTTGCTGGCCCCGATGCTGAAACTCACCCTCAAGCAGACCGACAAACCCGTTATCCTGCTCGCCATCGACAATAGTGAGTCTATACGAGCCACCAAAGATTCTTCCTACTACCTCAACGAGTACCCGAAAGCCGTGCAGAATCTTGCCACCGAGTTGGGCAACAAGTATGAGATTCGGACCTATAAGATTGGCGATGAGAACCATTTGCTGGCCGATGACGAGGCCCTGAACATGGATTTCTCCGACAAATCCACTAACCTGGCCGCCATTTTCGATGACATCAGCATGTTGTACGCCAACCGCAATGTGGGCGCTGTGGTGCTACTGAGCGACGGCATCTACAACACCGGCGCAAACCCATATTACAAAGCCGCCCGTTCCAATTTCCCCATCTATACCGTAGGATTGGGAAATCCCGACCTCAACACGGACCTGTTCTTCGCTGGCGTGGACCACAACAAACAGGCCTTTAAAGGCAACATGTTCCCCGTGGAATTGAAAATCGCTGCCAACAAACTCTCGGGCAAAAACGCCGAACTCACCGTTTATGAAGGCAAAGAAGAGATCTTACACCGAACCTTGTCCATTGCCGGCAACCGCTATTTCGAGACTGTGAAACTCAGTCTGGAGGCCACTACCACGGGTGTGCACCATTACCACGCCGACCTTACGGAACTGGACGGTGAGGTGACACACAAGAACAACCATGTGCACTTCTATGTGGATGTGGTGGAATCAAAAGACAAAGTGGCAATTTTGTACAACTCACCCCACCCCGATGTGGCCGCCATGAACGAGGCACTGTCGCAAACCGACAACTACGAAGTGGAAGTGGCTCCCGCCAACGAGTTCAAAGGCAATCCCTCCGACTACAGCTTGGTGATTCTGCACCAGCTGCCCTCCAAGGCAAACTCCGCCTCCAACCTCATCTCACAACTCCGCAAAAGCGGAACTTCCACCTTATATGTCGTTGGAACGCAGACCGACCTCAACAATTTCAATTCGCTCAACACCGGTGTGACCATCGGCCAAAGCAAGTCATTGACCAACAATTCCATGCCTCTTTTCAACGAGAATTTCACCTCGTTCACTTTTTCGGAAGAGGCCAAACGGATGTTGCCCAAATACCCGCCCATCAAAACCATCTTCGGCACCTACAAGACCAGTGTTTCCGCCAACATTTTTATGTATCAAAAAATCAGCGGCGTGGACACCAAGTATCCGTTAGTGGTTTTCAACCAACAGAACGGAGCCAAGACGGGAGTGATTACGGGCACGGGATTCTGGCAATGGAAATTATACAACTATCTTTATGCCGAAAACCATGAGGCCTTCAACGAGATTGTTGACAAGATGGTGCTCTATCTGGCCGCCAAGGGCGACAAGAGCCAGTTCCGCGTGCGCCACGCCGATGTGTTCGCCGAAAACGCCTCTGTGGAGTTCTCCGCCGAGCTGTACAACGACAGCTATGAACTCATCAACGAGCCGGATGTGAAGATGGTCATCAAGGGCAGCGGCGACACCACCTACGAGGCACAGTTCTCCAAGCAAAACAAGGGTTACTACCTGACCATGGGCGAACTTCCGGTGGGCAACTACACCTGGACCGCCACCACCCAAATCGGAGGCCGCCGTTTTGATAAGACCGGACGGTTCACCGTGCAGGAAATCATGCTGGAAACCGCTAACCTGGTGGCCGACCACGACCTGCTCAAGAGCATCTCAAGCGCCACCAACGGCAAGTTCTTCGCCAAAGAAGACATCAGCAAAGTGGCCAATGAGATTAAACATAACGACAACATCAAGTCTATAGCGAGTTACAAGAAAAAATACGCCATGATGCTGAACTCTCCGTGGTATTTGGCCGCCATCGTGCTGCTGCTGGGCATTGAGTGGTTCTTGCGGAAATGGAACGGCGGATACTAAAAAAAGATATATCTTTGCGGCTGATTTAACTGAAAACAAATATGCCTGAAATTAGCAGATTTTATGGTATCATCATTTTGATGTTTGCGGACGACCACAATCCTCCACATTTCCATGTGAGATATGGAGACAAACGTGCCGTTATCTCCGTCAAAAATGGTGTTGTGACAGGGCAAATGGCGCGTAAAGAACTTGTCAAAGTATTCGAATGGATGGATCTGCATAAAACTGAAATTTTGGAAAACTGGGACCGGTTGAAAAACGGGCTGGAACCATTGCCCATAGAACCTTTAATATAACGACTATGGAAGATTTTGGATTGATGAGAATAGTGGATGTGGAATATCTGCACGACTATGTGATGAAACTTGAGTTCAGTAACGGAGAATGCCGCATAGTGAATTTTGACTCCCTATTGCACGGAAAATTTCTTGATGAACTCCGCGACAAGAAAAAATTCATCCAGTTCGCATTGACTCCATGGACTTTGGAATGGTACAACGGCGTTGATTTCGCACCAGAATACCTCTACGAGCATAGTGTCCCTATGGACAACAACACACCCGGCCATGCGGATTACGCTGCTGAGGACCGTGCCCCATACAACGAAAAGTAAGTCCCCCATCCAGTAAAAAATGTATTTTTGCGAATAAAAACTCTTATTAGAAACATCAGCATGATGAATATAAAACGACAACTCCTGATAACTTTGCTTTGCGCCTTTAGCTTTGCAGTTCCGGCGCAACAGATTGCCCTGCTGAAATACAACGGTGGCGGCGACTGGTATGTGAACCCCACTTCTCTGCCCAACCTCATCAAGTTCTGCAACGCCAATTTAGGCATGTCGCTTGACGCCAAACCGGCCACGGTGGAAGTGGGCAGCGCCGACATCTTCCAATACCCGTTTGTGCACATGACCGGCCACGGCAACATCGTGTTCAGCGACGCGGAGGTGGACAACCTGCGCACTTACCTTATTTCCGGCGGTTTCCTGCACGCCGACGACAACTATGGCATGAATCCGTATATCCGTCGGGAGATGAAAAAAGTGTTTCCTGAAGCCGAATTCGTGGAGTTGCCTTTCAACCATCCCATTTTTCACCAGAAATACAATTTTCCGAACGGATTGCCCAAAATTCACGAGCATGACAATAAACCGCCGCAAGCTTTCGCCATATTCTGGGAAGGCCGCATGGTATTCCTGTTCACCTACGAATGCGATTTAGGCGATGGTTGGGAAGATTTCATCGTACACAAGGATTCGGAGGCCACCCGCACCAAAGCCCTCCAGATGGGCGCGAACATCCTGCAATATGTATTTACCCGATAATCAGAGATTAGGGTACCTTAATCAGAGAATAGCAAACCGATAACAGATTATAGTAGAGACGCAGTTAACTGCGTCTCTACTGATTCATGCCCATCAAATAAGGCAATGATATAGAAGATGACCCAACATAATGGTCTATTGATTTGGATTCCGCCGTTCACTATGTTCACAGCGGAATGGTGCACGCACTGAAGTGTTCTTGGGAAAGATGGGCGGCATTAGAGGGCATGCCAAACACAGCACCAACTTTCTGCCGCCCATCTTTCCCTCCTTTACCTGGGTGGCCACACACCATTCCGCGAGACGCGCAAGCGTGAGCGGAATCTATTATTAACCAGGTCAACTGCTATATCATTTCCTTACACTATTGCCCATACCAGTAGTCCGCCGCAAATTATCACGCCGGTGACCAGCAGGTCGATGAGGCAGAACCCCATGATGTCTTTGGCATTCAACTTGGCGATGGCCAGTGCCGGAATCGCCCAGAAGGGTTGTATGAGATTGGTCCACGCGTCGCCCCAAGCGATGGCTGTGCCCGTAAGACCGGGATCCACGCCCAAGTTGGCGCCGGCGGCAAACATGATGGGCGCTTGGATGGCCCAGTGCCCGCCTCCCGACGGGACGAACATATTGAGTACCGCGGCGCACAAGAAGGTGAGCAGCGGATAGGTGGTCGGGGTGGAAATGGAGATGCACGCATCGCTGATGACCGTGCCAAAGCAGATTCCGGAGTGCCCTACGCCCGTGATAATGCCCATGATGCCGGCATAGAAGGGGAATTGCAGCAGGATGCCTGCCGCTCCCGATGCGGCTTTCGTGAACGCGCGCACATACGAAAGCGGTGTGCCGTGCAAGATGACACCCACAAACAGGAAGAGCATAATGACCGAGTTCAGGTCGAACGAACCACCGCGAAATGCCAATTTCACCACTAAATAAGTCAGTCCCATAGCAGCGATCAGCCAACTCAACAGACGGCTGTTCTCCAGTTTCTCGGCAGGCGTTGTAGGAACTTCCGCAGCCGGAGCATTCTCTTCCGTCAAGAGTGCCGGATTGATTGTAACCGCCCCTGATTTCGGATGCATCAGGGAATTAACAGCCACCAAAGCCACAATCACGAGCACAACCATAATCAGATTATGGGGATCCAGAATGGTTTGTGAAACGGGCACCGGCTCGGTCAAGATGCCGTTTGTGGCGGCAGTCAGCGCCTCACCGGGCGTAGCCATGGTGAGCGGAATGGAACCGGAGAGTCCGGCGTGCCACACCACAAAACCGCTGTAGGCGGAGGCAATGAGCAAGCGATAGTCCACTCCCGCCAATTTGCGGGCGATTTCCTTGGCAAAGATGACCCCTACAATGAGTCCGAAGCCCCAATTGAGCCAACAGGCGATAGCCGACACAGCCGTCACGAGGGCTATGGCACCGGCAGGTGACTTGGGCAGCGATGCCAGTGCGCTGATGGCCTTCTTCACCACCGGAGCGGCTGCCAGCGTGGAGCCACACACGAGCACCAAGGCCATCTGCATGGAAAACGCCAGCAGATTCCATACGCCCCCACCCCAATGTTCCACCACTTCAATAGGTGTTTGGTGACAAATGGGCATCGCCAACAACGCGGCGATAAAAGTGAGGATGATAGCAAAGATAAAGGGTTCAGGAAGATAACGCTGCACCACTTTGACGCAGCCGGAAATCATGCGTTGGAACATATTAGGAAACTGTAGTGAGTGATCAATAGATTACTGGACCAGCACTTTTTGAAGAATTCTACCTGTCGAGGTAGTCATCTCCAACAAATACAAGCCTGCCTTCAATTCGGAAACATTGACCGTTTGATTGTTGTCACCAGCCAAGGCATCAAACGCATCCACCAGAATTTGTTTGCCTGCCATATCCATCAAGCGAAGCGTAACCTTTCCAGATTCTTTCACAGAATATTTCACAAACAAAACATCGGATACAGGATTCGGATAAACACTCAGATTCTCGATGCCACTGTAATTGTCCACTCCTGCCAAAGCATAATATCTGAATTTAAATCCCTCTTTCTGATCCCAGTTGTCTGAAACGAAATGCACTCTCATTTTGTTGAACGAAACATGTTCTATTCCATGAGGCTCATCATAGATGTCATATCGTTTGTAAAGGATCGGAGGATTGCTTGTGGCATCGTAAATGTCCACAAAATCACCATAACCCAAATCGAATTTGGAGAAATTATATGAGAAACCGGAAATATAATTCAGGGAGATATTCCATGTGCAGCTGGTTTGTGGCTGGTAATACTCCTCTTCCGGTGTTCCATCCGTCAACTCTCTTGTCCAGTCGTGAATATTGGTCGAATAACTACATGAACTGGATGGCAATGTGGAGGAGTATTGCATCAGGAATCCGTAATAATCCGTGTTCACGGCAGGACCGTTGCCTGTAGAGGTGAAGGTGATTAATACGCTATCGGCATTCACGACAACCTCTTCAGTCGGAAGCGTGATTCCTGTATAGGTTGCTTTCACTCCTGACTCAATGGATGGACCATTATAGATGGTCACAAAATCGACATCCGGATTAAGTTCCAGTCTGTCGAAAGAGAACCTGTACTTTGTTGCACCAGGCACCGCCACCATCCATGAGCAATCGGGATTAACCTGATACGGTTTTGCTGTCGGCGAACCATCCATCACATATCCAAAAGAAGCAGTAAGGCGTTGGTGACCCTGACAATACTCGTCCGGCACACCATTTGACGGGAAGATATTTAGAATGGCCTCGGCACTGAAGTCCCAATGCGAAGCGCCGGCAGTAAAGTTGTCAATCTCATAAAATCCGTTTGAGCTACCGCCCCAACCGTAATTCAAATGGAATTTGTCCTCGTTGTCATAACCATCCAGCACATATGCGTGACAGGAGTTGAACTCTTCGGTACAGCCAGAATAATAGATGGGGTGTCTTTTATCAATTTCCGCTTTCAACGCACGGATATAGGCAGCCACGGCAGTATCCAAATAATTGCCTCTATAATAACTCGTTATACTTTGATCATAACCAAAGACTTCATACAGTTTGGTTTTTGCGCGCTCCGTATTGGCACCTGAACCATCATAATTGTAATTCATTTGAATGGCAACACCCATATGGTATGCCAATTTCGAGATCTCATTGGCATAGAATTCAGGCTGGTCGCACATGGCTTCCCAATGGTATTGATGGCGTGAATAATAGACTGTTTGACGAGGATACCCATGGGGAATGTATGAAATGATGCCCTTGCCAGAGTGCGGGTAGTGGTGATAATTCATAATCTGGGAACAAGCCAATGCCACACAACCATTCGGCACACGGTAATCGTAATACGGGCCGGCCTGCACATCCCAAGGACAATAAGTGTTGTAGTATTTGTTCTGATTCCAACGGGTGGTCAGCAGAAATTTGTCATCATCATCCTTTAAGGCACGGGGAGAGAATTCCGGCGCAAGATAATGTGCCCACTGGGCCGCGGCTTTTGTTGTGGGCGCGATTTTGGTTTTTTCCGCAAAGCGGATTTCCTGTTTGTATAGGTGGAAAAGGTCGCGAACTGGCGGAATCATCTCAAAATTCTCATCCAAGGAATACGCCAGCACGGCCGGTACCGCTTTCGATGCGGAAACAAACACAAATCCCACTCCGTCAATATCATACTGATACATATAGGTCATCGTATCGTCTGCTATTGTGCCTTTGTATATGACATCAACAGGGGTCTTGGACTTGGAAATATATTTTTCAGAGACAAAACGGCTGGCCACCATATCGGCCTCCATTTTAGACACACTTTGGGCAACCATAGCGTTGCAGAACAACAAACAAAGCACTACTGCCCACAATTTGGATGTTTTAATCATAGTATCACATATTTAAAGGCGCAAAGATAGAAAAAAAATAGAGACGGAACAATCCGTCTCTATTGAAAAATAAATGTCAAAATCCGTTGATTACAGTCTGTCGATACAGTTCAAATCGCTGAAGGCAATCTTCAAGCGCTCCACAACAGATTTTTCACCCTCACGCAGGAATGCGCGCGGATCATAATACTTCTTGTTGGGCTTGTCATCACCTTCCGGATTGCCAATTTGACCCTGAAGATAGGCCTCATTTTTCTTGTAATATTTCATAATTCCCTCCCAGAAAGCCCATTGGGTATCGGTGTCGATATTCATCTTCACCACTCCATATTGGATGGCTTCCTTGATTTTGGCGGGTTCGGAACCGGAACCGCCATGGAATACGAAGTTCACCGGATTGGGTTGGGTGTTGAACTTCTTCTGGATGTATTCTTGGGAATTATGCAAAATGATCGGTTCCAATTTCACATTACCGGGTTTGTAAACGCCGTGAACATTGCCGAATGAGGCGGCAATGGTGAAATTCGGGCTGATTTTGCTCAGTTCTTCGTAGGCGTATGCCACATCCTCGGGTTGGGTGTAGAGACGGGCGCTATCAATACCTGTGTTGTCCACACCGTCTTCCTCACCACCGGTGATTCCCAATTCAATTTCAAGCGTCATCTCTATTTTGGACATGCGCTCCAAATACTTCTTGCAAATCTCAATATTCTCTTTCAGAGGTTCCTCGGAAAGATCCAGCATGTGAGAACTGAACAGCGGTTTGCCATGTGTGGCATAGAACTTCTCACCGGCATCCAACAAACCGTCGATCCAGGGGAGCAGCTTCTTGGCAGCGTGGTCGGTGTGAACCACCAATGGAATGCCGTACATCTCTGCCATCTGATGGGCGTGCATAGCACCGGAAATACAACCTTGAATGGCAGCTGCCTGGTTGTCATTGCTCAACGACTTGCCAGCATAGAACACGCCACCGCCGTTGGAAAACTGGACCATAACCGGAGAATTCACCGTTTTGGCGGCTTCCATAACAGCGTTGAGGGAGTCTGTACCCACCACATTCACTGCGGGCAACGCAAATTTCTCTTCTTTGGCGATTTTAAAGATTTCTTGCAAATCTTTTCCATAAACCACACCGGGTTTCACTTTGTCTAAAATTTTTACCATTTTCTTGATAGTTAAATGATTATTAATACGAATTAATTCTATTTTCACTTTTTCTTCTTCCTTCGCCACGCCCAAAGCAGAATTTTACCTGCAATGGTAACAGCTGTGGTGAGTTTGGAACCACCGCCAACCAATCCGGAAGCCGTTTCCGAGATTTTGGAAATCGCTCCGACCCCACCATCTTTGGCTTTCTTGCCGAAATGGCGGATACTCATCACAGAGGACCATACCCGTTTCACCGTGTCCACATCCTCCTGGTAAGCATCGAAGTCGTGACCCAATTGTTCTTCTTGTTGCGCGATCTGCCGGCGCAACTGCTGTTTGCGGACCTCTATATCCTCCAAACTCCCAAACGGACTTTTATTCTTGCCCATCTCCACCTCCTTCCTCTTCTTTAACCGACTTCCCTTCCGTTTTCTCCGGATACAGGATACGACTGAACTTGCGAATCAGCGGTTTCACGAAAAGTTTGTCTTTCATCATAAAAACAAAGACGCTTATCAGGATAAAGATGCCGCACACAATGGTATAAGCCCATCCGGCATTAAGCGCGATGGTAAGCCAACTGATCAAGGCAGACGAAAGGTAAATCAGCACGGTGAGGGCACACACCACCACAATCAGGATGGAGAGGACCACGGAGAGAATCTGCGAGGACTTGCCCAGCAGTTCCAATTTCAGAAGGTCATATCGCTGCGTGAGATACACCTTCATATCCTCGATGGTGCGCTCGTTCCGTTCCGATTTCCCGAACAGTTTTTTTAACAAGTTCATCTCTGAAAAGATTCTTAATCGTCATCCTCAACGCCACCAACCTCTTGATCCTCCACATCCGCATCCGGAGCGGTCTCGCGTTTGCGTTTGAGTTTCTCAATCAGTTTGTCAATTTCTTCTTTGGAAAGATTCTTTTCCATCTCTTCACGAAGATGTTTCCCCTTTTCCGTCGTGAACAAAAGGGTGATACCTGTTGCAGCGGCAGCGCCAGCCACGAATGCGAAAATTTCTGAAGCTTTCATTTTATTTGGTTTTTAAAGTTTGTAAAGTTCTTAGGGTTTGTAAGATAATAAATTGAGTGTAATATACTGTTCTTGTGACAATCGTTCATCGTTATACATCATATCCGATGCGTTCCACTTTCTCTATCTGGTCTATTTTCTCAAGCGACTGGATAAGACTGGTGAGAGCGCGCACACTTTGGATATACAACATCAATGTGCCGCTGAACACATTGTTTTTCGTTTCAATATTCAAAGATCTGATATTCAACCCCATTTGGGAGGAAACCACATCTATAATCTCCTTAATCATGCCTTTGCGGTCGAAACCGGTAATCCGGATACCGGAAAGGAAAGCGATGTTCTGACCCTTTCTCCACTTGGTTTTGATAATGCGGTTGCCGAATTTCGACATCTGCTCAATGGCATGAGGGCAACTGGTCTGATGCACCACGATCTTGTCGTCTGACACCTGAAAGCCCACCACTTGGTCACCGGGAATAGGATTGCAACAATCAGCGATCACATACTTGATGATGTCGTATTTCTCGTCCAACATGAAAACATTTGGAGTCGCATTTAACTGCTCATCAATCAGTTCGTCGAGTGATTTGTTGGAAATCTCCTCGGAAACCTTCCGTTTGAACAGCGTCAGCTCCCTGTTTTTGGATTTCTTCCCGCTTTCAGCTGTTATGTTACCCACTTGCGCTGAGCGCAAGAAATCCCGAATACTGCGTCGCGCTTTGGGTGTTCTGACAAATTCCAACCATTCGGTTTTCGGAGTCTGCTTCTTGGAAGTGATGATCTCCACCTGATCCCCATTCTCCAAAACCTTGTCCACTGGCACAATGTTGTAATTCACCTTGGCACCGATACAGTGGTCTCCAAGATTGGTATGGAGCGCATACGCCAAATCTATGACCGTGGACCCGGCCGGAAGCGTTTTCATGTCACCTTTAGGAGTAAACACATAGACCTCTTTCAGACCAAGGTTGAGTTTCACCTCATTCAGGAAGTCCAGCGCATCCGCATCCTTACTGTTCAGAATCTCGCGGGTTTTGCGGAGCCAGCTTTCCAGGCGGTCGTCCATTTCACTATCCGGTCTCGTTTCATCCTCCTCTTTGTATTTATAGTGTGCGGCAAGACCTTTTTCCGCGATCTCATCCATCCGTTTGGAGCGGATCTGCACCTCCACCCACTTGCCCGCCTTGCTCATGGCGGTGACATGCAACGACTGGTAACCGTTCGCTTTCGGGTGTGTCAGGAAATTGCGGTCACGCTTCGGATTCGTTTGATACAGCAAACATACTATTTTATAAATTCTCCAACAAATCTCGAATTCTTCATCCACAGGGCTGTCAAAAACAAAGCGGACTGCAAAAATGTCATAAATATCATCAAAATTGACTTTCTTCCGCAATATTTTCTGATGGATTGAGTAGATGGATTTGGTTCTGGAAGATACTTCCGCATGGATTCCATTCGCCTCAAGCGATTCCTGGATGGGTTTCACAAAATCCGCAATCAGCGCGGTGCGTTCCTCCTCCGTTTCCTTCATACGCGCGGCAATAGCGTAATAGTCGGTTGGATCGGTGTAGCGCATGGCATAATCCTCCAACTCGCTTTTGATGGTATAAAGACCCAGCCGATGGGCAAACGGCACATAGAAATAGGAGGTTTCCGACGCGATCTTCAGTTGTTTCTCCGGCGGCATGGACTCCAGGGTACGCATATTGTGCAGACGGTCGGCCAGCTTGATCAGAATCACGCGGACATCCTTTGACATGGAGAGGAAAATCTTGCGGAAGTTCTCCGCCTGTATGGAACTGCTGCGGTCGTCAAGCACCAAATCCTCAATTTTCGTCAACCCGTCAATAATCTCGGCCACGGTATCACCGAACATATCGCGCATATCCTCCAGCGTGTAATCGGTATCCTCCACCACATCGTGCAACAGGGCACAAACCACGGAAGTGGTTCCCAAGTTCATCTCCTTGCAGCAAATCATGGCCACTGCGATAGGATGATAAATGTACGGTTCCCCACTCTTCCGACGCACACCATTATGGGCGTTCGTGGCCAACACAAACGCCTTGCGAATCAGTTTCCGTTGCTCATCGTTTGTCTTATGGTACAACACCGAGAGCAGTTCACGGTATTTTCTGACTATCTCTTTATTTTCCAGTTCTTCGTCAGGTATGTAGGACATGGGAGTTATGATTAGAAATTATTTCTTAACAATCTTTTTAGTTACAAATTCCATGCCATCATTCAAGCGAAGGATATAGTATCCGGATGGCAGGTTTTGGATATCCAGCGTGTTCACACCAGGTTGCAATACTGTACTGTAAACCATTCTGCCGGCAATGTCATACAAGGCACCCTGTACCCTTTGGGATTCCGTCGCCACTGACACATAGAACTGTCCGTTGCTGGGGTTCGGGAAGACAGAATAACGGGTGGCGTCCACCTCAAGATGCTCCTCCATGCCCACGGTCACCAGCGCTTTGAGCACCGCTTGGTAAGCATTGATTTTGCCATATCCGAACCGGTTGACTCCGGCAGCGGCGGTTTGAGCGTCATTCCGGGCGGTTTCCGTAATGATATCCCTCACCTGATCCACAGTAAGATAAGGATTGGCCTGCAGCATCAGTGCAACAACACCAGCCACAAACGGGGAAGACATGGAAGTGCCCGAGAGCGATGCGAACCGATAGGTACGGCCGTTGAAATCCACACTAGCGTTGTAGTTGCCCGTATAGGAATTGGTATAGGATGAGATGGCGGAGATGACACCTTTGCCCGGTGCGGAAATCTCCGGTTTGCGCACATTGTGGAACCCGGGGCCGGAACTGGAAAAGTCGGCGATATCCCCTCCGACGGTTGCACCCGCAGGATTCTTGAATGTGGCCTGGTGGGCCGCCACGGTGATAATCTCGTCAATATTGGCCGGCGTGCTGATACCATATTCTATATCGCCCGCAATCCAATCCTGATGCGATGCCGGTTTCTGAAACGCAGCACCCCAGTTGCCCCAAGCTTTGGTGATTTCAGCCACATTCCAGGCATGGAAGACGCCTTGGGCGGCAGTAACTGCCAGTCCGAATTTGTAACGAGTGTCGTATTTCACTCTAAGACGGACTCCTGGCGCATGATTATACTCATTTGTGGAATGGATCTCATAGTCATACACGATAGTATCGCCGTTCACGATGAGGAATGTATCCACAGAACCGTCATTCCCGGTGGTAGGGACAAACGGGGTGGAGGCGATGATGTTGCAAGCGTTATCCAGCACATTCATGGAAAACGCAAACGGACTGTTGGCGGAATTCACCATGGTAATGGACGAACCCCAAAGCGTGGCGGAAGTATAGGGAAATGTGAACTGGGTACGCATGGTATCACCCGAATGCTGGGTAAAGTCATATTTCAAGTGGAAGTTGACATCCCCGTTGTTGCCGGCGGAAGTCACGAACACCACACCCAGATCGGTAAGGCGTTTCACCTCATCCGCTAACGGGCCCGTACCATCCATGTTGTCCAGCATATAGACGCCCCAACTCATGCTTATCACCAGTCGCTTGCCTTCCGCTTGGGCCACATTGTACATCCAGTTCCAAGCGTCAATCACGGCCCGGTCGGTGAGATCAATTGTGGCAAACAGGAACTGTGCCTCCGGAGCCACGCCCCTGAAAACAGTGCCCGCACCCGCGCCACCCGCAATGGAGGCGCAGTGCGTGCCATGGTAGGCGTAGTCATAGGGGTTGATTGTATCGCAACGGGCCGTCAGCAACTCTTCGGGACCCACATATTCCGTACCATAATCAAACCCTGCGGGGGCCGGACCTGATGTCTTATACTGGTCCCATGCGCGCAACACACGATACCGGACCATGTTGGTGTCATAAAAGACAGGATGCGAGTAGTCGAAACCCCAGTCCGTCAATCCAATGATGACACCCTCGCCGTTAAAACCCTGGGGCAAACCGAAACCTGCCCACACACTATCCACACGACCATCCGGCACGGCCTTGTTCAGCCACATCTGACCGGAGACCGTCATCATACCACACAACAAAATGATTATGGATAAAAACTTTTTCATAATTCGTGATTTTGGTTCTTATTATTTCTTTATTCGTCTTTCACATCAAATTTCAGCACCTTCAAGAACTGTTGGATCGCCTCGTTCTGTTCCTTCAGGTTTTCCATCTTATCCTCCGCGCTGTATATTATCTTCTTCGTTTCCATATTCTCATTGCAGATGATTTCCACATCGTCCAGGTTGATCTTGAAATGAGCACGCCAGTATTCCACCAACGCACGCTTGCGCATCTCATACTGGTTTTTCTGGAACTCGTTTTGCACTTCTATCTTAATCACACCATCTTCATAAACAGGAAGGATATCCTTGAAGGTATAATAGATCATCGGATGACCGGAAAACATCTCTTCAAACATGGTGTTCCAGCATGTGGCAAAATCCTCCTCATTCCCTTTCTCGGGTTTCGCTGGCACGGATTGTTCCTTCACATCCTGTGGCTCTTGGAGAGTTGCCGGTTCCGACTGCGTTTGTGCTTCATTCGCCTCTTTTTTCCCCATCTTCTCTTCCTCCTTCTTCGGTTCTGGGGCGGGTTCATCCGGGGTTTTCACTTCAGGTATTGGCGCTGCGGCCACTGCGGTATGGTCTGCCGGGGCAACTCTCGGCGTTTCCAGCACATCCTTAATGGAGGGTATCCTCTGTATCGGCGGAGACCCTGGATTACGGAATGTCTGGTTTGATATTTTCGGCGTTTCGTTAAACTTCACGGCTGCCGTGCTGTTTTCCGTGGTGGATGCCGCTCCACCCTCTGGGTTATTTACGCTCCTGCGATTGCCTCGCTTTTTTAAACAGGTAATTGGCGTTGATCTGCAAGAGGCACAACTCCATCGACAGCCGCTTGTTGTTGGCCATCTTGTAATTGAAGTCGCACTGGTTGGCCAGGTCCATCGCTCTGAGTAACAATTGTTTGTCCACACGCTGCGCCTGCTGCAGCAACTGTCCCTTGATAGTGTCCGACATCTCCAGCAACTGCACGGTAGCCGGTGTTTTGGCCATGAGCAGATTGCGGAAATGAGCGGCCAGGCCGGAGATGAAATGCTGCGGCTCAAAACCCTTAGCGATGATATCATCCAAAAGCAGCAATGCCTGGGAGCAGTCGTCACTGAACAAAAAGTCGGTGATTTTGAAATAGTTGTCCACATCCAGGACATTCAGATTCTCGATCGTGGCCTTATAGGTGATATTTTTCCCCGTAAAGCTCACCAACTGGTCGAAGATGGACAAGGCGTCGCGCAGTGCGCCGTCCGCTTTGTCGGCCACCACATGCAGGGCTTCCTCCTCCGCGCTCACACCCTCCTGCTGGGCCACATATTTCAGATGGTTGACAATATCTTTCTCATTAATACGCTTAAAATCATACACTTGGCAACGAGACAAGATAGTCGGGATAATCTTATGTTTCTCCGTTGTGGCCATGATGAACTTGGCATACGCCGGTGGTTCCTCCAATGTTTTCAGGAACGCGTTGAAAGCGGACCCGGAAAGCATGTGCACCTCATCGATGATATAGACCTTGTATTTGGCGCCCTGCGGGGCAATGCGCACTTGCTCCACGAGAGCCCGGATGTCCTCCACCGAATTGTTAGAGGCGGCGTCCAGTTCAAAGACATTGAACGACGCTGAGTTGTTGAACGAGCGGCAGGACTCGCACTCGTTGCAGGGTTCGCAATCTTCCGTCAGGTTCTGGCAGTTGAGCGCTTTCGCGAAAATTCTGGCACAGGTGGTCTTGCCCACACCTCGAGGTCCGCAGAACAGAAACGCCTGCGCCACCTGACCGGTCTTGATGGCGTTCTTCAAAGTCGCCGTAATCGACTCCTGACCCACTACAGAATTGAATGTGGAAGGTCTGTATTTTCGGGCGGAAACTATAAAATTATCCATATTTTTCCAAGTGTTAATTGAGCGGCAAATATACAAAAAAAGAGCGGGTTCTACAAATATATTAACATGTAAAATTTTTTATATCTTTGCACGTTTTGATATAATATGGTTAAGAAGAGTTTTAAGTTATTGATAATAATACTATTAACTGCTTCTGCGGGTGCGTATGCCGCGGATTTTCAGACTATTTGTCTTACAAATACCTCCGGGTTGGTGGCCGTCAAGGACACTCTTCCGAAAAAGGGCAAGGCAAAAGAGGTGAAAGTGTACCGTACTGGCAAGAAAGTCACGTTTGAGAATTTCGAGCAGCAATACCAGCGTGCGCTGCGCTACTACAACAACCAGCAATTCCTCTCCGCAGCAGGCCTGTTTGAGGACCTTTACCCGCTCTCGCTGGGCACTCCGCGTGCTGACACCATACTGTATCTTTTCGCCCACTCCTATTACATGAACGGCGACTATGACATGGCCGCTTTCCATTTCCGCGACTATGTGCGCCGCTACCCCAACTCCGAGCACACCGAGGACGCGTTCTACTACGGCACCGCGGCCATCTACAAAACCTGTCCTGATTACTCGCTGGACCAAAGCAATACGGAATACGCCATCGAACAGATCAAAACTTTTATACAGGCATATCCCGACAACTCCCATATTGAGGAATGCAATGTCATGCTGGACGCCCTGCGGCTGAAACTCGCCCGCAAAGATGTGGAAGTCCTTAAACTCTATTACAACACCGACCATTATGAGGCCTGCCAGATAGCCGCCAAAAACTTCTTCAACGAATATTCCTATTCCCCCCTGATGCCGGAAGCCATCTACTATCTGGTGCTCAACAATCTGGAATATGCGAAGAAAAGCGTGGAACGGAAAAAAGAGGAACGCTACAAGGCGTGTCTGGACGCCTGCAACCGCCTGCTTCTCAATTACAGTGAGACCAAATACACCAAAGAGGTGGAGAAAATAGCCCAGGATGTCAAAAAACAATTATCGAAATACAATAAAAACACAAATCAATAAAAAGAAATGAAAGCTGCAGATTACAAGAAACTTAAAATTGACCTTTTTGCCAAAACCAAGGACATCAGACAATATGACTCGGAGAGTGGCAATTTTTACAAGAGCATCGTCATCATGTCCAAACGCGCCGACCAAATCGCCGCGGATTTGAAACAGGAGTTTCAGGAGACCTCCCTGCAATATGCCTCCAATTCCGACACTTTAGAAGAAGTTTTTGAGAACCGCGAACAAATAGAGTTGTCCAAATTCTTCGAGCAACTCCCGAAACCCACCCAATTGGCTTTATACGAATTCGAAAACGGTCTGGTTTATTTCAAGGATCCTGAAACCAACGAATAATGAAGGATACCATGTCCGCAAAGCACATTGTCATCGGTATCACGGGCGGTATTGCCGCTTACAAATCGCTTTTCCTCATCCGGTTGTTCAAGAGCAACGGATACGAGGTGAAGGTTGTGGCCACGCGCAACGCGCTGGAGTTTGTGACTCCGCTTACCATCGAAACGCTGTCGCAGAACAAGTTGTACTGTGACATGTTCGACCCTGCTGAGACCCGTGATGTGCATCATATCAGCATGGCCGACTGGGCCGATTGCGTGATTGTGGCTCCTGCCACTGCCAACATCATCGGCAAATATGCGCACGGCATTGCGGATGACGCTTTGTCCACCATGCTTCTCGCCACGCGTAAACCGATATTCATAGCGCCTGCCATGAATGACAAGATGTTTGAGGACATTTCCGTCCAGCACAACATCGAGCTTCTGCGACAGAAGGGCTGCCACATCATCGGCCCTCAAAGCGGATTTCTCGCCTGCGGGAGCAGCGGTACTGGACGAATGGAAGAACCGGAGAAAATCTTTGAAACCGTCCACCGTCATTTGAACTCCAGCCAACGGCTGGCAGGCAAGAAGGTGATGATCACCGCAGGTCCGACTTATGAACCTATCGACCCGGTTCGTTTTATCGGCAACCACTCCTCCGGACTGATGGGGTTCTGCCTCGCCGAGGCAGCCGCCGACGAAGGCGCGGAGGTTACACTTGTAACCGGACCCACCCACCTGACCTGCCAACACGCCAACATACACCGTGTGGATGTGCAAACTGCCGAGCAGATGTTCCAACAGTGCATGCAGATTGTTGACAACCAGGACATTATGATCATGTCTGCGGCTGTGGCCGATTTCACCCCCGCACAAACCGCCCCCGAAAAAATCAAAAAAGAACACGACTCCTTAGACCTGCACCTGGTGAAGACCAAAGACATTCTTGCCACAATCGGCAAGCAAAAACGCGAGAACCAGCTTCTTATCGGCTTCGCTCTGGAAACGGAAAATGAGATTGAAAACGCCACCCGCAAACTGCATACTAAAAACGCGGATGTCATCGTTCTTAACTCACTTCGCGACAAAGGCGCCGGTTTCGGAACCGCCACCAACAAGGTGCGTATGATTACCCGAAACGGAAAAACCTTTGAAAGCGAACTGAAAGACAAGCATGCCATCGCCCGGGACATTCTGGACCTGGCTTGCGACTTAACCCAATAAAACGGACTACAATGAAGAGACTCTGTTTCCTGTTTCTGCTCATCCTTGGGTGCGGTCTGCTGTCCGCACAGGACTTCCAATGCATGGTTTCCGTCAACGCCAACCAAGTGACTGGCGGTGTCAACCAGCAGCGGTACAACGATTTGCAACAGAAAATCTATCAGTTCATCAACGAACGCAAATGGTGCCAATACAACCTCAAGAACAATGAGCGCATCGAGTGTTCCCTCCGTATCAACCTCACGGAAGTGAACGGCGATGTGTTCAAGGGAACCATGGCCATCATGCTGCAACGCCCTGTGTACAAGGCAAGTTACAAAACCACTCTGCTGAATTTCCAAGACAAAAACATCCAATTCACCTACGCTGAAGGTGACCCGCTGGAATACGCTGACGGGGCCAACCTGAACCAATTCACCGCCCTGATCGCCTATTACCTGAATCTTTTCCTGGCGGTGGAGTTTGACTCTTTCTCCTTAAACGGAGGCTCCCCCTATTATTCCAAATGCCAGTCAATCGTGAATTTCAACATGAATGCCAAGGAAAAGGGATGGTCAGTGGCCGACAACGGGCAAAGCAACCGTTATTGGATCACCGAGAACCTCACCAACAGCACATACAGCAAGCTCCACGATTTTTTCTACCAATACCACAGATTGGGGCTGGATGTGATGAATGAGACCCCCGACGCAGGACGCGCCGTGATACTGGAAAGTCTGCGCCTGCTCCAACAAGTGAACGCCCAGAAATCAGGACTTGCCTTAGTGAAGATCATCCTGGCGGCCAAAAGCGATGAAATCATCAACATCTTCAAGGAAGGTATGCCCAGCGAGAAAACGCAGGTCGTCAACATCATGAAACAGATTGACCCTTCCAACTCATCCCGTTACGACGCCATAAACTCCACCAGCAGCAAGTAACCATGCTTCAAACCCTGCAAATCGAGAACTACGCGCTTATTCGCTCCCTTGAAATATCTTTCGATCAAGGATTTACGGTTATTACAGGTGAAACTGGTGCCGGAAAATCCATTCTGATGGGCGCGCTTTCCCTGATTTTAGGGAATCGTGCCGACACGGATGTCCTGTATGACAAGTCCAGAAAATGCATTGTGGAAGGAACCTTCAATCTTTCCTCTATCCCTTTGCACTCCTTTTTCGAGCAAAACGATTTGGATTTTCAGGAAATCACCACTATACGCAGAGAAATAAACGAGCACGGAAAGTCGCGCGCCTTTATCAACGACACTCCCGTCAACCTCACCACTCTGAAATCGCTGGCTTCCATGCTGATTGACATCCATTCGCAACACCAGCATCTGCTTTTCCAGAATTCCGATTTCCGGTTGAACATCCTTGACCAGTACGCCCGCAACCAAGACATTCTCGCACAATATAAAGAAATGTACGCCCAGTGGAGACAAGCGGAGGAGGACTATGCCGCACTAAAGAAACAGTGCGCCGAAGCGGCTTTGCAGCAGGATTTCAACAATTTCACCATCCAAGAACTGGAGCAAGCCCATCTTGAACCCGGCGAACAGGAAACCGCGGAAGACACCGTAAAACTGCTCAGCCACGCTGAAAGTATCAAAGCACATCTCTACCAAGCCGCTCAATATCTGTCGGAAAGCGACAGTGACACGATTCTGCATCTGCTCAAAGCCGTTCAGAACGAATGCGACGCCATCAAGGACATCAATCAGGAGTACCTTGAATTATACAACCGCGTATCCGCCTCTTTGGTCGAATTAAAGGACATCGCCTACGAAATCGCCGCCAAAGAACAAGCAGCCGATATCAATCCTCAGGAATTGGAACAATTGAATGAACGGTTGGACCTCATCTACACCCTGCAGCACAAATATCATGTTGATTCCGTTCAAGAACTGCTAGATATTTTAGCCAAGTTGCAGGAAGAAGCGGGCAAATACACGGACAACCAAGAGCAATTGGCAGAATTGGACAAGAAGAAAGCTGAGTTGCATGCGCAGGTTCGCGTCCTAGCCGGCAAACTGAGAGCTTCGCGCGAGCGTGTCGTGCCCACGCTGCAGCAAGAAATGGAGGCACGGTTGCAAAAACTCGCGCTGCCCGACAGCCGCTTTCTGGTTCGTGTGGTCACGGACGAGAACTTGCATCCATGGGGATCCGAAAGCGCTGAGTTCCTTTTCTCCGCCAACAAGGGAGTGGAACCCGCCGACCTCAGCAAAGTGGCGTCCGGAGGCGAAATGTCACGCGTAATGCTGGCCGTAAAATCCATCATTACCGACTCCATGGTGCTTCCTACTGTCATCTTTGATGAAATTGACACTGGCATTTCAGGAGAGACTGCCCACCGGGTGGCCGAAGTGATGGGCGACTTCGCAAAACGCCATCAAGTCATCGCCATCACCCACTTGCCTCAAATTGCCGCCTACGGCAACCAACAATATCTTGTGTTTAAGGAAAATATTGACAATCATGCCGTTACCATGCTGAAAGAGTTGGCATTCGCAGAACGGGTGCAGGCCATCGCCACGCTCATTTGCGGAAACAAACCCACAGAAGCGGCCCTCAACACCGCACGCGAATTGTTGTCAGCCCATACCCCAACCCAATCCTAACCCTGCTTATCATGAAAAAAGTTATCATCCTCATATTCAGCATAATCCTTCTTATTCCCGCTGCGAACGCGCAACGCAGCAAGGGGCGCCAGGTGAGCCGCTTCACATTCATGACCTCCGTGGGGTACGCCAACGGCGTGGGACATATTGACTTGAAAGGGACCGACGGCATCTCCACCATCAAGTCCGTGAACAACAACATTCCGAACTTTCAAATCCACCAATTGCTGGCTTATCAGTTTGACAATTTTTTCACCATGGGCATAGAGTCCGGATTCGACATTTGGCGTCGTACGGCCTTTATCCCTATCTATCTCAACCTCAGCGTCAACATGACCAATGCCACCAAAGTGGCGCCCATGACATTTCTCAATTTGGGTTGGGGATTCAAGTGGTACGGGCAAACCCAACCCGAGTCCACGGACAAGGTGGTGCACGGAACCAACTGGGGACCATCCGGAGAGTTCGGACTCGGTATGCGGCTGCGTTTCACCGACAAACTCTCGCTGGTTATCGCAGGCGTGTACAAAATGCAGTATTCCAAGATTGGCTATTCCATACCCGAGGAAGGGGAACCGGACTACTCGGATCTTTATCCCAACAAATATCAAAACGCATTTTATCATTTTGCCGGCGTCAAAATTGGCATAGCATATTAATCCAACATGAAAGAAGAACTAACCTATACCGAGGCCTTTGAGCAACTGCAGAAAATCGTCAGCCAAATGGAAAACGCTGACATTTCCGTGGACGAACTTTCTGACAACATCAAGAAAGCGGCCAAACTGATTAAGATCTGCAAGGACAAACTGACCAAAACGGAACAAGAAATAAACAAGACCTTAACCGAACTCTCCTAATGTCCACTTTTGACCTGATAGACCATTCCATTGAGGCATATTGCGAAGCGCACACGACCCCCGAGTGTACGCTTTTGCACAATCTCAACCGCAGGACTCATTTGGAGACCATAAACCCCCGCATGCTTTCCGACCAGCTGCAGGGGCTTTTCCTCACATTCATTTCCAAAATGCTGCGTCCCGACCGCATTCTGGAAATCGGAACATTTACCGGATATTCCGCACTCTGTCTGGCGGAAGGGCTGTCCGACCGCGGCGAACTGCACACTATCGAGATTAATGTGGAGTATGAAGACCGCATCCGAGAGTTTGTCAGCCAATCGCCATGGGGCAATCGCATCCATCTGCATATCGGTGACGCCTTGCAAATGATTCCATCCATGGAAGAGCAATGGGACTTGGTGTTCATTGATGCGGAAAAAGAACAATACCCTCAATATTACGAGCTCGTGCTCCCAAAGGTAAGGAAAGGCGGTTTCATACTGGCTGACAATGTTTTATGGAACAATAAGGTGACGCAGGAGATCGCCCATAACGACCGTGACACACGCGCCATTGACGCCTTCAACAATGCCGTTCAGCAGGATGACCGGGTACGGAATCTGCTTTTGCCATTCCGGGACGGGATTATGATAATTGAAAAGTTATAGGATTATGCGCATAGATATACTCACTCTTTTTCCTGACATGTTTACCGGTGTTTTCGGAAACTCCATTCTGAAGCGCGCTGTGGACAAAAAGCTGTTGGAGTTGCACACACACGACATCCGGAGTTACACTACCGACAAGCACCACAAGGCCGACGACTACCCTTTTGGCGGCGGTGCGGGCATGGTCATGATGATAGAACCAATCGCGAAATGCATCGAGCAACTCCAAAGTGAGCGGCAATATGACGCCATCTATCTTATGGCGCCCGATGGGAAAACCTTCAACCAGCACAAAGCCAATGAGATGTCCATGTTGCAGAATATCATCTTGTTATGCGGGCATTACAAAGGCGTGGACGAGCGCGTGCGCGAACTTTACATCACGGAAGATCTGAGTATTGGTGATTATGTGCTCTCCGGAGGCGAACTGGCCGCCATGGTCATCACGGACGCCCTGGCGCGCGTCATCCCCGGTGTTATTGGCGACAGCACCTCCGCCCTTTCCGACTCTTTCCAAGATGACCTCCTGTCTGCCCCTGTTTACACCCGGCCCGCCGACTTCCGTGGACATCGGGTTCCCGATGTACTGCTTTCCGGCAACGACAAACTCATCGCCGAATGGAAATACGAACAACAACTGCTCAGAACCAAACAACGCCGCCCCGACCTTCTTAATAATATATAATGACTGCACCTCTAATCTCTAACTTCAAGAGCAACTACTCACAAAACACCATTGACCGGAAATCCCTGTTGACGGACAATTGGTTTTTCAATATTTTTTTCCTGCTGTTACTGACGGCTATGGCTTCGCTGCCTTTCACCAACCTGCTGATGCTGCCAGTCGCCATTCTGATGTTTCTGAACTGGATTGCGGAATGGAATTGGAAAGAAAAATGGGAAAATATGCGCGGAAACGCATCCATCACCACCATAATCATCTTTTTCTCAATCTATTTGGTGGTCATCTATGGTTTCTTCCTATCCTACAATAAAGGGCGTGCGTTGGCCGCCTTTGACTGCTACCTGTGGTTCCTCGCCGCCCCCCTCTTCATCCTCACCCGCAGACGCAACAGACTCACCAACAATAGGATACATCTGGCCTTCATGGTCTTCGCCATCTCCACATTCATCCATCTGTGCATTATTTTCACCATCGCCATACGCAAGTACATCCAGACTGGCGATGACATCTATTTATATTATCAGAAATTATCCGTCTTCCGTCATCCCACTTATGTGGCCATGTATGCCACCTTCGCCTTCTACTTCTTGCTGGATTTCATCAACAAGACACATAAGATGATGGCCACTCCGACCAAGGTATTCCTTTATTTCGTGATGGCCGTATTGCTTTGCGGCGTTTTCTTCCTCCAATCAAAAGCCGGAATACTTGTCTTCTGCATATTAGCCGTTATCTGGTTCATATACCTGCTCTTCATCCGCAGCACGAATATCGCTGCCGCACTGAGCATCATTATTGTGCTGACCAGTATCGGCATTGTGCTTCATGAAACTCAGATAGTGCCCATTCATCGTTTCAAGGACACCGTAGAAGAGGTTGGCAAGTTCAAAACCAACCACCGTGGCAGCGGCAGCAGCGAGATTCGGCTCACCGTATGGAAATCAACGCTGGAAATCTGCAAAAAGAACCTTCCGTGGGGCGTTGGCACCGGCGACGCCACTGACGAACTCGGTGTCAATGCTGTGAAGAAAAACTACACGAACCTCATCGGACACCATTTCAACGCCCACAACCAGTATCTGCAGACCCTGCTTACCACCGGCATCCCGGGCATCCTCGTGCTGATTGCATTCTGCCTCCATCCCCTCGTGGTCGGCATTCACAAAAAAAATATCCTATACATCTCCTTCGCCATCATCCTCATCCTGAACATCGCCGTCGAATCCATGTTTGAAGTCAGAGGCGGCGTCAATTTCTTTGCCCTCTTCAACACCCTGCTGCTTTTGAGGACAAAATAACCCTGCATTTTTAACTTTTTCTTCTTAAAAATACACTAATTTTTATTAAATTTATTTTTAATTTAATAATTATTTAATAATTTTTGTATTTTTGCAGCGCTCAACCATGGGCACTCCAACCGGTGCCCGACAAAATTTATTGAATCATGAAGAAAAAGTTCTTACTTGGGCTGTTTGTATGCCTGTATGCGAACCTGATTTTCGCGCAAACATCTGATTATCAATTTCATTTATCCGCAAGCGTGGTGGATGCCACCTGTCAGGGCAATGGCCAAATCCATTGTTCCCTATCTTACCCTGACACTTTGGCGCTGGAGCAAATCCGATACTATTACATTCCTTTGTCAGGGTTGGATTCTATTGTGGAGACCAGCATGCCCACCATAACGCACTTGCAACCAGGGCACTATAAGATAAAAGCGTCCGCTCTTTGGCGCACAGGATTGACCCACGAGGACTCTTATGTCGTCCTCTCCGACTCCATTGAAGACATCTATGTCGGGACCAGCTACAAAATCCCGTTCAGCGGCATGATCTACAACATTTATTCTTTTGCGGCGCCATACGGAATAGTGCCTTCGCTACCGTGCGAGCCCACTGGCAAACTACAAGTGAAAATGCACGACGGAACATTCCCGTATCACTTTGTGATTATGCGCATTACGCCGACCGACACCGTTTTTTACAAAGAAATTACATTCGACACCTATCAATATGGCGGCACGGACTCGCTACGATATGACTATATGCATTATTATACAATTGACAGCTTGGATACCGGCCGATACAAGATTCTGTGTTATGACGGGTGCGGTTATTACACGCCTTATCTTTATGTCACTATTCCCAAAGTGCGCCACTTTAGTTCCCCGGATTTGCACCTGTTGAGGAACAGTTCCGGCTTCCCTGAAAGCCACAACATCATCACTTTTAAGGAACTGTCTGACAAACAGAGTTTTGCAGGGCATAACGATGATTACTATCGCGACTTCGGAACTGGCCAAAACATTCTTTATTACCGTTTCATCAATCCGACACTGAGCACCGAAAACGACACCACACCCTGGCAGCCCATGCCCGTATTTGACGAGAGTGTTTTCCTTTACGACACCCTGAGCCAGCTGCATGATTACGGTCAGGTGTGGGGACGGAACATTCTTCTTCAATTCCAACCCTACTGCCAGGACACGCTCTTTTCCTACACCTACACCATATACAGCCACGGAAGCAATCTTTTTTACTTGGGTCAGACAACCGAAAACTATGTGCAAGAACCGTCCATCGTCACCTACTGTTGGCATAGGGATATGTTTTTCGAATATGACGCCTACAATGAAGCCATCGTCAGCGAGCATGTGTACAAGCAATGTTACAACATGCCGGACTCCATCAACTGCGAGAACTATTATGGCTATACCATCGCCGATTTGAACATGCCGTCAAACACAGGCATCAGGTTCCACAGTTATATAACATTCCCGTTAAAATGCACCATTGTGAACATGACTCATGACACATTGGTTTTCTCCGGCGAACTGCCTGGCAGGGAATACATCTGGAAGCATCGGTTTCTGGAAAATGAAGACTACCACAACGATTCCTTACTAATCACCATCACTGATGCTTATGACAATCCGCTGATTAGCAACATGATGCGATACAAGAAATTCGATGCTCATTATCGGTTCGGCGGGCAATACCACTGGCACACCTGGACTGCCTGGGAGGAAGATTTGGACGGGGATTATTTCTGTCCCGACCAACCTCACCATTTGGGCATCTACCAGAAAAAAGGAATGTATTACTCCACAATCATTGATGGTGAGCGGCATTATGTCCACGAGAGGGACACGGTTTGTATTGTGGAGAGTCCGGAAGGCAACAAATACAACCTCACGGCCACCGCCGGAGCAGATGGTGAGTGGATTGTAACCAAAGAGCGCGCCGACAACCACGCCACACTGAAACGATATCTTTTTAGGGAGGCGGGGACCAACACGGGGTATCCTGGCATCTTGCTCACTGACACAAATCTGGCACCCGGGCGATATGTTTGGATTGTTTACAAACCCTGTGAAACCAACGACACTATCATCCAGTATTTCAACTACAATCTGCCTGAAATAACAGAACGACCGCAATACATATTGGACACCACCTGTACAGCATTGAATATCACACCTATCAAAGGACAATACAGCCGGGATAGTATAGATTTGGAAACCTTCTTCCAAGTTTATGTGACGGATACGCTCACGCATACGGCATCCGCCGTCCACAAAAACGGAACTCTTTCCATCGGACTTCCGGGAACCTACCGGATTGGCATGTACACATTGCCGAAAAACAACGGAAGGTTGCTCGCGCTCAACCCTTGCTTCGTTGCAGACACTGTGATCGAATGGCGAAACGAAACCATTGAATTGGAATACATTTACGGACATGTATGCAATGAGCACGACACAGAAGGGTTTGTGCGCGTAAAAGGACAAAAAGGACTAAAACCCTACACATACAAACTCTTCAGCGCTCCTAATGGCGGCGGCACACTTATTGCCACCAACAACGACGGGGTTTTCGACCAAGTGCCCGTGCGGTTCGGGCAAACCGTGTCCGTGGAGCTCACCGATGCCTGCAATGCGCATTTTATCACCAACCTTACCATCAGCGACATGGATAAAATCAGAAAGTGCTGGTTGGAAAACGGAGGGAGCAGTATGGTTTTCGCTGAAGGAGACACTTGCCACATGTTTGGCTTGTCTTTGGGTGGATGCGACTACTTGTGGTCGGGGCCAAACGGTTTCCAAAGTGAAGAATCAAACATTTATGTTTTTGTCACTGGCCCTGAGGTTGCGGGAACCTATTGCATTGCCATTGAAGGCGGGGGGTGTGGCATTCTGCGCGACAGTGTGCGGTTGAGGGTGTTGGAACGCCCCTGTCCGCAGGCCGTGGACTACGACGGCAATCACTACAATGCTGTCCGGATCGATGGGTTATGTTGGACTCAAACCAACCTGCGAAGCACACACTACAGTGACGGGCGGACGGTGGACTCTGCCTATGTGTACGAACACGCGGACTTCACGCAAGAGCAAATGATCGAGACTTTCGGGATGCTGTACCGATGGGCAACGGCCGCGGATTCCGGGAACATCCACTATGCTGACGCCGCCCACCATGTGCAGGGCATTTGTCCGTCGGGATGGTACCTGCCCACCCGCAGCCAATACGAACGGTTGGCGACATGGGGTGCGGATGCCCTGCGCGCGCCCGACTACTGGATTAACGGCGCCGGTGGCCACAACGAAACCGGATTCTCGGCACTCCCCGCCGGCTTTTACAACGGTCTTCGCAACAGGTTTGAGAACTTGTACGGGGAAACACGCTTCTGGTCGATTAATCCCGACGATTTCTCCGAAAATCGGACCGCCAGTACGCTGACCTTTTTCTGCCCCGACCTGAAACCCGTGGAAAGCAACGACCTTGACGCCTATTCTGTACGCTGTATTTTGGCCGAATAAACATTCTTGAAAAAAATAAATTACGAAAGATGCTTTGTTTCAATTTTTTTTGTACTTTTGCCGCCCAAAATCAAAAGAGAATATTAATCATTAAAAACGATAGAGAAGATGTCAAGAGTTTGCCAGATTACAGGAAAGAGAGCAGTGGTTGGTAACAATGTTTCCCACTCTAATATCAAAACCAAAAGAACCTTCAAACCGAACCTGCACACCAAGAAATTCTATGTGCCGGAATTGGACGAATGGGTATATCTTAAAGTTTCCGCTCACGGTATGCGCATCATCAACAAGAAAGGCGTTTACGCCACTCTCGTCGAAGCTGCCCAAAAAGGTAACTTATAGTGTTTTGATTACACGACCTACAAGCTGTTGTGATGTTCCATCGCAACAGCTTTTTTTATTACGGATACACACAATATTTTCCACATTTCTTCGTATATATTCCTTGTGCCCCCAAAACCAGATTGATCATCATTGAAAAATAAAAAACTGTTTTTCCTGATCCTCACCTTGCTGATGACGACCTTCGCCTATGGTCAGAAGGCCGTCGTGAAAGGCGTTGTGCTGGACGAGGAGAACCAGCCTATCGAGAATGTGGTCATTCAGGTGCTGGATTATAACACACAAACCATCACCAGTGATTTCGGGCAATTTGCCATCAATGTTCCCGAAAATGTGGAATTCCGCCTGTACTTCCAGCAAATCAGCCACCGCGACACGGTATTGCGCTTCAAACTAAAGCCAAGGGAATCCAAAAACATCACCGTGATCCTGCCCACTATCGGCAACCGGCTGGAGCAGGTGAACATTCAGAGCAATAGCGACAACGGCTATATCCGTGTGAACCCAAAACTTTCCTTCCAAATGCCATCCCCGGGCGGCGGCATGGAGTCCATCATCAAGATGATGCCCGGCACCTCATCCGTCAACGAACTCAGTTCCCAATACAATGTGCGAGGCGGCAACTACGATGAGAACCTGGTTTTTGTAAACGACATACAAATCTACCGTCCTTTCCTTATCCGCAACGCCCAACAGGAAGGTCTGAGTTTTGTAAACACCGATTTGGCAGGCAATGTCATTTTCTCCGCCGGCGGTTTTGAAGCCAAATACGGCGACAAGATGTCTTCCGTGCTGGATGTCCAGTACAAGGAACCCACCCAATACGGCGGCTCACTGTCGGTGAGTATGCTGGGTGCCTCCGTACATGCGGAAGGGCGTGTGGACAGCTGCTTTTCGTTCCTGATCGGCTCCCGCTTCAAGTCCAACTCCTACCTGCTCCGCTCCATGCGCATGGCAGGCGACACCTCCGATTACAAACCACGCTATTTTGACACCCAGATGCTACTCAAGTGGGATATCTCCAAAAAATTCAGCATCAGTTTCTTAGGCAATATATCCCTCAACAGTTTCATTTACCAGCCCACCAACAGGGAAACCAACTTCGGTCCCACGGATATGACCCGACAATTCAAAATCTATTTCGACGGACAGGAGGTGGACCGTTACCAGAATTACCTCGGAGGGCTTACTTTTCATTACCGCCTTAATGAGAACAACATCTTAAAACTCATTCTCTCCTCATACTACGCCAAAGAGAGTGAAACCTATGATATTCAGGGACAATACTGGTTGCATGAGGTTGAACCGGATTTAGAGTCCAGTACTGTACATATTTTGTCAACACTGGGTTACGGCACCAATTTGGAGCATGCGCGCAACCACATCACCTCCATTGTGTCCGCCGCTGACCTGCGAGGCGAGCACAAACTGCCCGCATACAACCTGCTGTCTTGGGGTTTTAAAGCCCAAAACGAGATCATCCATGACCAAATCAAGGAATGGACCATGAACGACTCCTCCGGACTCACACTGCCCTTCATCTTCAACACTCCCGGCGAGCCCGTACCGCTAGACGACCCTTCTCGAATCCTCACCTTTGGCGAAAACGCGTACTTGGTTTCCGTCAACAACCTGAATACCATGCGCTTAACGGGATTCATACAGGACCAATGGAAGATTGATGGCGACAGTTCCTCCCATTACACCCTGAACGCCGGATTGCGTTTCCACTACTGGACCTACAACAAACGGGAATTCACCGTATCCCCGAGGGTTTCTTTTGTTTACAATCCTCACTGGAAACATGACTGGATCTTTTCCATCCGCACCGGTCTATACTATCAGCCGGCCTTTTATCGGGAAATGCGGTATGTGGATGGCACTTTGAATCCAGACATCCGGTCACAACGATCCTTTCAAATCGTAGCCGGCGCCGAATACAATTTCAAGATGTGGCGACGGCCGTTTAAGTTTACCGCAGAAGCGTATTACAAATATCTGGACCATCTCATCTCCTATTCCATTGACAATGTGCGAATTACCTACAGTGGTTACAACGATGCCGTGGGTTACGCCACCGGACTTGACTTGAAATTGAGTGGCGAGTTCATCCGCGGTCTGGAGTCATGGTTCGCCGTATCCATTATGGACACCAAAGAGGATATCTTGGATGACTACTATTATGACAAGGACGGCAACCGGATAGAACCCGGATATCTTCCCCGCCCCACCGACCAACGCATGGCATTCAACCTATTCTTCCAAGACCATATTCCCGGATTCCCGCAATTCCGGGTGCACATCAACTTTGTCTTTGCCAGCGGACTTCCCGTAGGTCCTGTCAACGCCCCCGCATATCAACGGGTTCGTGACCCCAAATGGTATCGCCGCGTGGACTTGGGATTCTCGTTCATGTTCCTTGAGCAAAGCCGCGACCGCATGCGCAACAAGTCCAAATTCATCCGCAGCATCAAAAACGCGGGTATCTATATTGAGGTATTCAATTTGCTTGGCACCAAAAATGTGGCATCATACTCTTGGATATCCGATATTTACAACAACTCATACGCCGTTCCGAACTTCCTGACCGGAAGGATGATCAATGTGAAGTTTGCCGTGGAGTTTTAGTTCCTCATCTTTCTTTTTTTAGTATCTTTGCCCCGTTTTTGGCGAAGCGGTCATTTTTTGCCGTTTCAGGGAAACAGGTGCGAATCCTGTACAGTACCCGCTGCTGTAAGTTTCATCCGTTTCCGGCACAAAAAAGTCACTGCCGCAAGGTGGGAAGGCGTGTCGGGAGAAACAAGTCAGAATACCGGCCTAAAACATGTTGTTAACCGCTTCGGGAGATAAGCGACATGCTGCCCGAGCACCATTATTAACCATTAAATGCCGAGGTAATGCATTTCAGACAACCCTTTTTCCACGGAATCATCTTGTTTATGTTCGCCGTATTTTGCGGTGCCAGCTGCCAACCCCCTACTCCACCCCCAACCCCTCCCGTTGACACCCAAGCACACGGCATCTACATTCTCAATGAAGGTCTTTTCCAACACAACAACAGCACCATATCATTTTACAACTTCGACACGGGCGATTTTTGCGCAGATATGTTTCTTGAGGTAAACCAGCGTGGCCTTGGCGATACAGGAAACGATCTTAAACGATATGGCAGCAAACTCTACTGTGTGGTCAACAACTCCCATCGGGTGGAAGTGATGGATTTCGCCACAGCAAAATCCATCAAAGCCATCAGTCTTCCCGGGAAAAGCCCTCGTCATATCACCTTCCACCAAAACAAAGCGTATGTCTCCTGCTTTGACGGCGATGTGGTGCGTATTGACACAGCCACCCTGGAAGTGGAGCAATCCGTACACTCAGGTAACAACCCCGAAGGTCTCTGCGTATGCAACGGCAAACTCTATGTGGCCAATTCCGGCGGACTGAACAATCCGGATTATGACAAGACCATATCCGTATTTGATATCAACACTTTGACTCTGCTGAAGACCATCGAGGTCGGGATCAACCCGTACATGGTGGCCGCCAGCGACAACGGACAATATGTGTATGTGTGCACGCGCGGTGATTACATTGACCAGTGCGGCACGCTCTCCCGCATCGATGCCCATACCGACCAAGTTAACCAGACATGGCAAAACATCCAAAACTTCTGTTTAGACGGGAACAAAGCATATGTGTATGAGGTGGACTACAATGCCGCTTCCAACCCTGTCAAAGTGCTCGACCTTACCAATCCTGATATGGAGCCAACCATTTTCATTACCGATGGCACCAATTTGCAAATGCCCTACGGCATCACCGTAAACCCATTGAATGGGGATGTCTATATTACGGATGCTCATAATTTTACAGTCACGGGAGATGTGTTCTGCTTCGACAAAAACGGCAAAAAGAAATTCTCTTTCTCTGCAGGGTTGAACCCGAGTGCCATTGTGTTTAAGCAATAGGATGTATCGACAAACAGCGAGAACATCATCAATCTCGTTCTGGTTATACGGAGTGTTGAACACCACCGTAAACCTGTTATGAGCGAGAAATTTGTTCACCGGAAATTTCCCGACCGTCCCAACCATCTCCGCCAGAAATACCTGCTGACGGTAAAAGGATTGGCTTTGTACAATGCGTTACTGAAAGAAGAATAGCGCAAAGCATACAATCTTATACATTTGCTTCTCACGCCAGTGTCATTTTCTGTCATCACCTTTCAATAAAGGCAAGGAATAATGTTGAAAAGTGGTGGAATTGGGATATTCTTATGAGAAATAACACCTAATATAAAACGACACCTCATCCTTTCCTCGACTGCCTTCTTTTCGCCGTCACAATCTTCGCCCAACAACATCTTTCGTTCAAAGGCGTACCCATCAACGGCACTTTGCAAGAGTACACCAATGCCCTTATGAAAGCCGGATTACATTATGAGGGAACCCCAAATGGTATGTCGCTTCTATCTGGCGATTTTGCCAGATTTAAGAACTGCCATGTAGGCGTTTCCACCTTGGGGAATCTCGATTTAGTTAATCGTATCGCCGTCCTCTTCCCAGAAAAAGACACATGGTCGGCAGTGCTGAACAATTACAAACATCGCAAAGAAATGTTGACAAAAGTTGTATCTTTGCATAATGTTTTACGGACATCCGTAAAACGATGAAAACAATAACTATTCCTGCACATAATTGCGCCGAGCAAAGCCGAATGGAGGACAGCGAGAGTGATAGCTTAGGCCAATGTCTCTTAAAAAAACACCTATGATTTTTGCCGAAACCGAGAAAACAGAATTGAAACAAAAACTAACCGATGCTCTTCCCAAAGAAATCGTTGCCTTTTTGAATACAGAAGGCGGTACAATATTCGTCGGGGTAGATGACAGCGGAAAAATTTGTGGAGTCAACAATGTGGATGATTCCCTCAAAAAGATTGCCGATGTTTTAGACAACCAAATTTTACCAGATCCGCGATGTTTTGTGGAATTAGGCACTGTCTTCTTGGAACAGAAGCACATCGTCGAAATCAAAATCCACAAAGGAGATGCACTTTACTATATCAAAAAACATGGCAGGAGTGCTCAAGGGTGCTATATCCGTGTGGGCTCCACATGCCGCTCAATGACAGAAGAGCAAATCAACATTGTCCACAACAAATATTTGGATGCACATGTGAGAATCACAGAAATCGCAAGCAGAATCAAACATCCGACATTCCAGTATTTGAAACTTATGCTTGCTGAAAAGGGACTTACTATTAACGAACAGACTTTCGCTGAGAATCTTCATTTGTTCACAAAAGATGGTGTCTATAACAAAATGGCTGAGATTTTAGCAGACAGCAACGAATTGTCAATCAAAGTAGTACGATTCAAAGGCAGAGAAAAAGCAGATGGTATAGCCAAGCGCAACGAATATGGTGAAAAATGTCTTGTTGTTGCTATGAAGCAGGCATTTGACTATTGTGCTGATGTCATAAACGAAACACACACCAGTTTCAGAAATGGGGTACGCATCAACACGCCACTTTTCGACAGGGATGCGTTTCGCGAAGTCTGGTTCAACGCCTGCTTACACAACAACTGGGTGGATGGAACGCCTCCTGCAATATATGTTTTCACAGATCGCATAGAAATCATTTCCACAGGCGGAATTCCAGCAAATCTTTCCAAAGAAGACTTTTTCAGAGGCGTTTCAAAACCGGTGAACGAGGAGTTGGCGAAACTTTTCATCCGTCTTGATTTGATGGAGCAAACCGGTTATGGTATTCCTCTTGTAACCAAGCTATACGGAGAAAAAGTCTTTGAATTCCTGGATTTCTTTTTGCGGGTTACGATTCCCTTTGCTTTTGAAATTGAGGGAGAAGTACGAAATGAGCCGATAAATGAGCCGATAAATGAGCCGATAAAACTTATTCTTGAAATCATTTCTCAATTCCCCGACATTACAAAAGAAAAAATCGCAGAAAAAACAGGGAAATCGCGATCAACTGTTACGAGAACTTTAGCCAAATTGGTCAAAAGAAACATTATTCGCCGTGTAGGCGCAAACAAAAACGGTCATTGGGAAATCATAAACAAAAACGACGAATGATCAGAGGAATTTATCGTCGTTCCCATGCCCACACCACTCCGGGTGCGACATTCCCGCGCACTTCGTCCCACGCTACAAATGCCCCGCCGTCCTATCGGACAGCGGCAAGGGAACAATACTATCGTCATGCACTTATTGTCAAGGGTTTTGCATAAAAATCCGATATTATTCCACAAACTGTTATCTGTAAAGTTGTATCTTTGCCAGCGGTTTTACTTCCACCCTATCCGCCCACATGAAAGAGGTACGCGAAAATCTGAAACTCATACTCAAAACCCTGCCTGAAAAGCCGGGCGTATATCGCTTTTTGGACGACAAAGGCACCATCATATATGTTGGCAAGGCCAAGCGTTTGAAACGGCGCGTATCCTCCTATTTCAACAAAGAGCATGATTCCGCCAAAGTCCGTATGCTCGTCACCAAAATCCGCGACATACAAACCACTGTGGTGGACACCGAATGGGAAGCGCTGCTGCTGGAAAACAGCATGATCAAGCAGTTCAAACCCCATTACAACATCATGCTGAAAGACGACAAATCGTACCCGTGGATAGCCGTCACCAAAGAGGAGTTTCCCCGAATTTTCCCCACCCGGCGTCCCGAGCCCGACAAGATGCAACTATTCGGCCCCTATTCGTCTGTAAAACAGATGAATGTGCTGCTGGACACCATCAACGAGATGTTCCCTCTGCGCAAATGCAAACGGTTGGTGAAAAACGACCGGCCCTGCATGCAGTATCAGGTGCACAACTGTTCGGCACCCTGCTGTGGATACATCACAGCCGAACAATACCAGGCCAACATCCAAAAAAGCGTGGATATCATCAAGGGCAACCGGAAGGAAGTCATCAGCCGCTTGAAAGAGGAAATGATGAAATGTGCGGAGAAATGGGAGTTTGAAGAAGCGGGCCGAATCAAGCAGCAGATTGAAATCCTGGAGAATTTTGTGGTGAAATCGGTGGTGGTCAGTCCGCAACTTACCAATCTGGATGTATTCGGAATGGAAGAGGACGACGACTGTGGTTACATCAGCTTCTTGCGCATTGTGGACGGTTCCATCGTGCAAGCGCACACATTGGAAATCAACAACAAGATGGATCGCAGTCGCGAGGACCTGCTCTGGGCGGGATTATTGGAGATGGAGATGCGGCTGGGCGAGTTGTTCCCCAACATTCTGCTTCCCCTCATGCCAACTATTGAGACGGAGAAATGGACATTCCAGGTTCCCCAGCGGGGCGAGAAGCGCAAACTGGTGGAATTGGCGGAACGCAACGCCCATTTCTACATGCTGGAGAAGAAGAAACGGCAAGACTTGGTCGATCCTGAGCGCCGGAGCCAGCGCGTGCTCATGGCCCTGCAGCAAGCCCTCGGCATGAAAACACTACCCCGCCGTATCGAGTGCTTCGACAACTCCAACACCCAAGGCGAAGACCCTGTTGCCGCCATGAGCTGCTTTATTGACGGCAAACCCGCCAAAAGCGAATATCGCCACTTCAATATCAAAACCGTGGTCGGTGCCGACGATTTCGCCTCCATGGAAGAGGTGATTTACCGCCGCTATCATCGCCTGCTGGAAGAGAACAAGCCCTTGCCCGACCTCGTGGTCATTGACGGCGGAAAAGGCCAACTGAACGCCGCCTGGAAATCCATTCAAGCGCTGAACATTGAAGACCGGCTGATGATGGTGGGCATTGCCAAACGGTTGGAAGACATATACAAAGTGGGCGATGAATACCCCATCTATATCGACAAGAAATCAGAAGCACAGAAACTGCTCCAGCATGTGCGCGACGAAGTGCATCGCTTTGGCATCACACATCACCGCAAACGCCGCTCCAAGACCAGCATAGCTTCCGCCTTGGACAAAGCGCCCGGCATAGGACCCGTGCTCAAACAACGGCTGCTGAGCAAATTCAAGAGCGTGATCCGCATCAAAACCGCTACTCTGGCAGAACTGGCAGAAGTGTTAGGTCCCAAGAAAGCCGAAACCCTTTTAGCATATTTTCACACGCTTAACGACAAATAACACTTTGTTTATTTCATTCTTTTATATTGAAAAAGGGTGAAACCGAAGTTCCACCCTATCCATCATTAATATAAAAAACTTGAACGTATTCGGAAGATTATTTATGCCAGGCCCCCATTATTCATCATTGGAGGAATAGCGCCTTGCGGATTGTCCACTATAACACCATTCTGTCCCTCATACTTGGAGATGTTGTCCGCAAGCGCGTTCAACAACCGTTTGGCGTTCTGGGGTGTCATAATGATACGGGAACGAACTGTACCTTTTTGAACACCGGGCAGCATAGCCACGAAATCCACTATGAATTCCGAATTGGAATGGGAGATGATAGCCAAGTTGGAATATACGCCTTGTGCTATCTCTTCTGGCAAATTAATGTCGATTTTCTGATCTGGCATGATTCCTTTTATTTTTTAGTTCTGTTCATTACTCATTTCTTCCACCAGTTCTTCCTTCTTGGATGCCATCAGGGATTCGTATTCCTCTTTGGAACCAACCTCAATGGTTTGGTATTTGCGGATACCTGTACCAGCCGGAATCTTCTGTCCGACGATAACATTCTCCTTCATACCGATAAGGTTGTCGGATTTGGCGTTGATAGCGGCTTCCGTGAGTACCTTTGTCGTCTCCTGGAAGGAAGCGGCGGAGATGAAACTGTGCGTTTGCAGAGATGCTCTCGTGATACCTTGGAGGATCGGTTTACCCGTAGCGGGACGAGCGTCGCGAACCTGAACCAGTTTCATATCTTTACGTTTCAAGATAGAGTTGATATCACGCAATTTCTTGGCACTGATAATCTGGCCTTTGCGCACCTCATCCGAATCGCCGGGCTCTTCCACAACTTTCTTATCCCAAATGATATCGTTCTCTTCTTGGAAATCAATCTTGTTGATCAACTCTCCTTGCAAGAACTTGGTATCACCCGGATCCTCAATTTCCATCTTGCGCATCATCTGACGCACAATCACTTCAAAGTGCTTATCGTTGATCTTCACACCTTGCAAACGGTAAACCTCCTGAATCTCATTGATAATGTACTCTTGAACCTTTTGGGCACCCTTGATATTCAAAATATCCACAGGGGTAAGAGAACCTTCTGACAATGGGGTACCGGCTTTCACGAAGTCGTTCTCCTGAGCCAGAATCTGTTTAGAGGTGGGGATCAAATAAGTCTTGGCACCTTCGCCGTCATCGTTACGCGGAGTGATTTTCACCACACGGTTACCTCGTTTCAGCTTCTTCTCGAAGGAAACCACACCGTCGATTTCGGAAACCACAGCGGGATCGGAAGGGTTACGGGCCTCGAAAAGTTCGGTCACACGCGGCAGACCACCCGTGATATCGCCTGACTTACCGAAGGATCGCAGAATCTTGACCAGAATCTCACCTGAATCAATCTCTTGTCCTTCTTCCACTGCCAAACGAGCACCGACCGGCACATCGAAACTCTTAATCAAATCACCGTGTTTGTCCACGATGGAAATGCTCGGGTTCTTCGTCTTCAGACGGCTCTCAATAATCACCTTGTCGTGAATATTAGTCTGCTCGTCGGTTTCCACACGATAGGTAACACCTTCAATGATATCATTGAACTGTACTTTACCGGCGACATCGGAAAGAATCACAGCGTTGAACGGATCCCAATCGGCAATCAAATCGCCCTTCTTGATGGAGTCACCATGTTTGAAGTAGAGATTGGAACCGTAAGGGATATTGGCGGAAGCCAACGCAATACCGGTCTTGACATCAATAATCTTGATTTCAGCGGTACGACCGATAACTTTATAATAGGTCTTGCCGAAGGCATCGGTTTTCTCCAAGGCACGGAGTTCGTCAATGCTCAAAACACCATCATAAGCGGCTTGGATAGAAGAGTTGGCGGCCACATTACCAGCCACACCACCGACGTGGAATGTACGCAGTGTCAACTGTGTACCAGGTTCACCGATGGACTGGGCAGCGATAACGCCGACTGCCTCACCAATCTGGACCATCTTGCCGGTTGCCAAGTTACGACCGTAACATTTTTGGCAGATACCGTGTTTGGACTCGCAGGTGGGCACTGAACGGATTTCCACCTCATCAATCGGAGATTCTTCTATGATTTTGCAATATTTTTCAGTCAGTTCCTCACCGGCTTTGATAATCAGTTCGCCAGTTTGAGGATGGTACACATCGTGCAAGGTCACACGACCCAAAAGACGATCGTACAGGGTTTCCACCACTTCCTCGTTCTTCTTCAATGCACTTACGGTCATACCACGGAGTGTACCGCAATCCTCTTCCGTAATGATAACATCGTGAGAAACATCCACCAAACGACGGGTAAGGTAACCAGCGTCAGCGGTTTTCAAAGCGGTATCGGCCAAACCCTTACGGGCACCGTGTGTGGAGATGAAGTACTCTTGCACGGACAAACCCTCCTTGAAGTTGGAGAGAATCGGGTTTTCGATAATCTCACCACCGGAGGAACCGGCCTTACTCGGCTTGGCCATCAAACCACGCATACCGGAAAGCTGACGGATCTGCTCGGCAGAACCACGAGCTCCAGAGTCACGCATCATGTGCACAGGATTGAATCCCTGACGGTCTTCCTCAATCTCCTTCATGAGGATCTTGGAAAGACGGGCGTTGCACTGTGACCAAACATCAATAACCTGGTTGTAACGCTCCGTGTTGGTGATGAAACCCATATTGTAGTTCATCGTGATCTCATCCACTTGCGCATTCGCCTCAGCGATAAACTCAGGTTTCTGCTTCGGGATAATCACATCACCCAAGTTGAAGGACAAACCGCCTTCAAAAGCCATACGGTAACCCAAACTCATAATATCGTCCAAGAACTGGGCGCACACCTTGTTGCCGCACTTGTTCAGCACATCACCGATGATGTCACGCAACGCCTTCTTGGTCAGAAGCATATTGATGTAACCGTATTCTTTAGGAACCACTTGGTTGAACATCACACGACCCACGGTAGTGTCAATAATCTTGATGGTACCGTTTCCGTCCACATCAACTCTACATTTGATCTTGGCATTCAAATGCACTTTTTTCTCGTTGTAGGCAATCATTACCTCTTCCGGACCGTAGAAAATACGGCCTTCGCCTTGAACCTTGTGGTCAGGAGTGGAAGGAAGTTCCTTGGTGATGTAATACAAACCCAACACCATGTCCTGTGAAGGCACGGTGACAGGCGCACCATTGGCCGGATTGAGAATGTTGTGGGAGGCCATCATCAGCATTTGGGCTTCCATAATAGCGGCATTGCCCAGCGGGACATGCACAGCCATCTGGTCACCATCAAAGTCGGCGTTGAAAGCCGTACAACACAACGGGTGCAGACGAATGGCCTTACCTTCAACCAAACGAGGTTGGAAGGCCTGGATACCCAATCGGTGCAAGGTAGGAGCACGGTTCAACAATACCGGGTGGCCTTTCAGGATATTCTCCAGAATTTCCCATACAACAGGATCCTTGCGGTCAACGATCTTCTTGGCGGATTTAACCGTCTTGACGATGCCTCTTTCAAGAATCTTGCGGATGATATACGGTTTGAACAACTCAGCAGCCATGTCTTTGGGCAGACCGCACTCGTTCAGATGCAAGTCCGGACCTACCACGATAACGGAACGGCCAGAGTAGTCAACACGCTTACCCAACAGGTTCTGACGGAAACGACCTTGTTTACCTTTCAAGCTGTCGGAGAGTGACTTCAGGGCACGGTTGGAGTCGGATTTCACCGCACTGGACTTTTTGGAGTTGTCGAACAGTGAATCCACGGCCTCTTGCAACATACGCTTCTCATTACGCATGATGACATCGGGTGCCTTGATCTCAACGAGTCGTTTCAAACGGTTGTTACGGATGATGACACGACGATAGAGGTCATTCAAATCCGAAGTGGCGAAACGACCGCCATCCAACGGAACCAACGGACGGATATCCGGCGGAATAACGGGTACGATCTTGATGATCATCCACTCAGGTCTGTTCTCCGCACGGTTTCTACTGTCGCGGAATGACTCAAACACATGCAGACGTTTCAACAAATCCTTCTTACGCTGCTGGGAAGTCTCGTTGTTCGCTTTGTCTCTCAACTCATAGGATTCCTCATCCAAGTTAACTTTGCAAAGCAAATCGTAGAGGGCTTCCGCACCCATCTTGGCCACAAATTTGTTGGGGTCATTATCGTCCAGCATCTTGTTCTCGGCAGGGAGATTTTCCACAATCTCATAATACTCCTCTTCGGTGAGCAGCGTGTTTTTGTGGACTTTATCGCTTTCGGCGGCACCGGCTTGGATGACAACATATTTTTCGTAATAAATTACGGCATCCACATCCTTGGAGGACAAACCAAGCAAGGCGCCGATTTTGTTCGGCAATGATTTGAAAAACCAAATATGGGCTACCGGCACCACTAACTGAATATGGCCCATCCGTTCGCGACGCACTTTGCGCTCGGTAACTTCCACACCGCAACGGTCGCAAGTGATACCTTTGTAGCGGATTCTCTTGTATTTTCCGCAATGGCACTCCCAGTCTTTGGTCGGTCCGAAAATCTTTTCGCAAAACAAACCATCACGCTCAGGCTTATAGGTCCTGTAGTTGATCGTCTCCGGCTTTAAAACCTCACCGTGTGACTGTTGGAGAATGGTCTCCGGAGATGCCAAACTGATGGTGATTTTTTGAAATTCTTTTCTTGTATTACTGTCTTTTTTAAGAGCCATGATTTACAAAATTATTTTTTGTTGTCTTATTCAAATTTAACATCCAATCCCAAACCGCGGAGTTCGTTCACCAACACATTGAAGGATTCCGGAATACCGGCGTTCGGCATATTGTCACCCTTCACGATGGCTTCGTATGTCTTGGCACGACCCACCACATCGTCGGATTTGACTGTCAGAATCTCCTGCAACACATTGGCGGCACCGTAGGCCTCAATAGCCCACACCTCCATCTCACCGAAACGCTGACCACCGAATTGGGCTTTACCGCCTAACGGCTGTTGCGTAATCAGTGAGTAAGGTCCGATGGAACGGGCGTGCATCTTGTCGTCAACCATATGGTGCAGTTTCAAATAATAGATGTAACCCACTGTTGCCTTCTGATGGAACGGCTCACCCGTCTCACCATCATACAACTGCGTGCTGCCATTCTCCGGAAGGCCGGCTTCTTTCATCAACTCATTGATCTGGTCAATGGAAGCGCCATCGAAAATCGGGGTAGCATACTTCACGCCCATTTTCTTGCCTGCCCAACCCAACACGGTCTCGTAAATCTGACCCAAGTTCATACGGGAAGGCACACCCAGCGGGTTCAACACCACATCAACCGGACGACCGTCCTCAAGGAACGGAAGATCCTCTTGGCGCACGATCTTGGCCACACAACCCTTGTTACCGTGACGACCGGCCATCTTGTCACCAATACGCAGTTTGCGCTTGTTGGCAATGTAAACCTTCGCCATTTGAACAACGCCTGCCGGCAATTCCGTACCGATAGTGGCATCAAACACCTCACGTGTCTTCTTCGCATTGAGTTCTCTGACCTTGATAAGGTAATTGCGGATAATCTCGGCAACCAAACTGTTGATTTTAGCATCGTTGGTCCATTTGGAAATGGCAACGGATGTGAAATCAACTGTGTTCAGCATCTTCTGGGAGAACTTGGCACCCTTGGCAATCACGACATTCTTGGCATTGTCATGAATGTTATGGGCAATCTTGCCTTCCAGAATCTTGTACAGTTTGGATACTGCCACATCATGCAAGTGGTCGAACTGAGACTGGTATTTCTCCTCGATTTCAGTTACGATATCCTTATCTTTGGCTTTGGATTTTCTGTCTTTGATACGTCTGGACAAATCCTTCGCACCGATAACCACACCCTTCATGGATGGCGGCGCTTTCAGAGAGGCGTCTTTCACATCGCCGGCCTTGTCGCCGAAAATGGCGCGGAGAAGCTTCTCCTCAGGACTGGGATAAGACTCACCTTTCGGGGTGATCTTACCAATCAGGATGTCACCTTCGTTCACCTCAGCGCCCACGCGGATAAGACCATTCTCCATCAAATCGCTGGTGGCCTCCGTGGAAACATTCGGAATGTCGTTGGTGAGTTCCTCGATACCGCGCTTGGTATCGCGAACATCCATGGTGAAAGACTCGATATGTATAGAAGTGTACAAATCGTCCGTTACGGCCTTCTCGGAAATCACGACAGCATCCTCGAAGTTGTATCCCTTCCAAGGCATGAATGCCACCATCAGGTTGCGGCCAAGGGCCAACTCTCCGTTCTCGGTAGCATAACCTTCCGTCAGCACATCACCCTTCTTCACTTTCTGACCTTTCGTCACAATCGGGCGCATGTTGATGCAGGAGTTCTGGTTGGTTCTTCTGAACTTCAGCAACTCATAGTTCTTGGCTGCCGGATCGAAGCTCACCAACTCTTCCGTTTCGGTGCGTTCATACTCAATTTCAATATGTTGCGCGTCAACTGACTTCACGACACCATTGCCTTCAGCAAGCAGTACGGCGCGGGAATCCACAGCCACTTTATGTTCAAGACCGGTACCGACGATGGGCGCTTCAGGACGCAACAAAGGCACTGCCTGACGCATCATGTTGGAACCCATCAACGCACGGTTGGCGTCATCGTTCTCCAAGAACGGAATCAAAGAAGCGGCTATAGAGGCAATCTGGTTAGGAGCAATGTCTATCAAGTCGATATCCTCTCTTGGCAATATAGGATAATCGGCAAGACGACGGGCTTTCACCTTCTCACCCAACATATCATTCTCGTCCATTGGCGTATTCGCCTGGGCGATACGCTTGTTGTCTTCCTCCTCAGCGGTGAGGAATACCGGCGGCTCGTTGAAGAGCACCTTGCCGTTCTCCACCCGACGGTAGGGCGTCTCGATAAATCCAAGATGGTTGATCTTGGCGAAGACACACAAGGAGGAAATCAAACCGATGTTCGGACCTTCAGGAGTCTCAATGGTACACAAACGGCCATAGTGCGTGTAGTGTACGTCACGCACCTCAAAACCGGCGCGCTCACGGGACAAACCGCCAGGACCCAAAGCGGAAATACGACGCTTGTGCGTGATCTCCGACAACGGGTTCGTCTGGTCCATGAACTGTGAAAGCTGGTTCGTGCCGAAGAAGGAGTTCACCACAGAAGACAATGTCTTGGAATTGATCAAGTCAACGGGTGAGAACAACTCATGGTCACGAACATTCATCTTCTCACGGATGGTACGGGCCATACGGTTGAGACCCAAACTGAATTGGTTGTATAATTGCTCGCCGACGGTACGCACGCGACGGTTGCTCAAGTGGTCGATATCATCCACATCCGTCTTATTGTTGATCAACTCAACCAAATAACGGATAATGGAGATGATGTCCTCATTGGTCAACACGCCCGTCTCCATCGGGATATTGAGATTCAATTTCTTATTGATACGGTAACGGCCAACCTCCCCAAGGTCGTATCGTTTATCAGAGAAGAAAAGTTTGTCCAAAGTGGCACGGGCAGTCTCCTCATCGGGAGCCGTCGTGCTCTTCAACTGCAGATAGATATACTCGATGGCTTGTTTGCCGGAGTTGGTCGGGTCTTTCTGCAAAGTGTTGAAAATCACGGAGTAGTCCGTGTTCTTCTCGTCTGTCTTATGGAAGAGTACGGTTTTGATATTGGCATCCGTAATCATTTGGATGTGCTGTTTCTCGAACACAGTCTCGCGGTCGATGATGACCTCGGTACGCTCGATATTCACCACCTCACCGGTCTCGTCGTCCACAAAATCCTCATACCAGGTTTTGGTGACGGCTGCGGCAAATTTCTCTCCCAGATATTTCTTCAGGTTCGCTTTGGTGGCCTTGACTTCGTGAGCGATATCGAAAATGCTCAGGATGTCCTTGTCGGTCTCATAACCGATGGCGCGAAGCAAAGTGGTAACCGGTAATTTCTTTTTACGATCGATATACGCATACATCACATTGTTGATATCGGTCGTGAACTCCATCCAGGAACCCTTGAACGGGATGATACGGGCGGAGTAAAGCGGTGTTCCGTTGGTGTGGTAAGAGAAACCGAAGAAGACGCCCGGGGAACGGTGCAATTGGGAAACCACCACACGCTCGGCGCCATTGATGATGAATGTGCCGCTCGGTGTCATGTAAGGGATCATGCCCAAATAAACATCTTGGATGATGGTTTCAAAATCCTCGTGTTCGACGTCATTGCAGGAAAGCTTCAGTTTGGCTTTCAAGGGAACACTGTATGTCAAACCTCTTTCAAGGCATTCGTCCATCGTATAGCGGGGAGCGTCGATATAATAATCGAGGAATTCGAGGACGAAACTGTTTCTCGCATCGGTGATCGGGAAGTTTTCGGCGAATGCGCGGTAAAGGCCTTCATTGTGGCGGCACTCGGCGTCGGTGTCGATTTGGAAAAACTCCCGGAAAGATTTCAGCTGAATGTCCAGAAAGTCAGGATATTCAACCGGTCTTGTTGATGCGAAACTAATTCTTTTGTTGTTATTCGTTGCCAAGACTTTTGAATTTGAATGTTAATACTGATTTTAAGGGGAATACCAATCAGTGGGTATTATAGACAACAATAAGTACAATACTTCCACCGAAGTGGAAGTGTTGTACTATTGATGGGGGTTATGTTGAAATTAGTTGAGTTCGACCTCAGCGCCAACTTCTTCGAGGGCTTTCTTCAAAGACTCAGCTTCGTCTTTGGAAACGCCTTCCTTAACGGCCTTGGGAGCACCGTCAACGAGTTCCTTAGCCTCTTTCAGACCAAGGCTGGTGAGTTCCTTCACTAATTTAACAACTTGTAATTTCTGAGCACCAGCGGATTTCAGGATTACATTGAATTCGGTTTTCTCTTCAGCGGCGGCTGCACCAGCGCCAGCTGCGGGACCTGCTGCTACTGCAACTGCGGCGGCTGCGGGCTCAATACCGTATTCTTCTTTCAAAATTTGAGCTAACTCGTTAACTTCTTTAACGGTCAAGTTCACTAATTGTTCTGCAAATGCTTTCAAATCTGCCATAATTTTATTTTTTTAAATGTTTTTACTAAATGAATTGTTTTTTAAAAATTTGATTTTTATTGTCTTTCGGATAATGTTTTAACAATACCGGCCAACTTGCCACCACCAGACTGGAGTGCGGAAACCACATTCTTAGCAGGTGATTGCAACAAAGCGACGATATCGCCAATCAATTCTTCGCGAGACTTGATATTGCACAGAGCTTCCAACTGGTCGTCTCCGATGTAAGCGGTTTCCTCAATGAAGGCAGCCTTGATCAGGGGTTTGTCATTCTTGGCACGAAATTCCTTGATCAAACGAGCGGGCACATTGCCCGTATTGCACAACATGATGGAAGTGGCTCCGTTCAACACCGGATAGATTTCGGAATAGTCCGCTTCGGCCTGGTCCATGGCGCGTTTCAGAAGGGTGTTCTTCACCACTTTCAATTTCACGTCGCGTTTGAAACAGAGTCTGCGCAACTGGTTGACTGTACTAACCGTGAAACCGGAAATATCGGTTACATATACATGGGAATAGTTAGCCAAGTCCTGTGCTATTTCTTCAATAATTTGAGCTTTTTGTTCTTGTTTCATACTACTAACTAATCTTTAAATTATAATGTAACGGATTTGGGATCCACCTGCACACCAGGACTCATGGTCGTGGAGAGGTAGATGCTCTTAATGTAAGTACCTTTGGCGGATGTCGGTTTCAACTTGATGACGGTGCCGAGCATTTCGCGGGCGTTGTCAGTCAACTGGTCCACGGAAAAATGGTTCTTTCCGATGGAAGTGTGGATGATACCGTATTTGTCCACCTTGAAGTCGATCTTACCGGCTTTCACTTCGGAGACGGCCTTGCCGACCTCCATCGTTACCGTACCGGACTTGGGGTTCGGCATCAAACCACGGGGACCCAATATTCTACCGAGAGCACCGATCTTCGGCATCACGCTCGGCATGGTGATGATAACGTCAACATCCGTCCAGCCTTGCTTGATCTTGTCAACGTATTCATCCAAACCAACATAATCAGCTCCCGCAGCCTTTGCCTCTTCTTCTTTGTCAGGAGTGCAGAGTACGAGCACGCGGATAACCTTGCCAGTTCCGTGAGGCAACGTCACAATACCACGAACCATCTGATTGGCCTTACGAGGGTCAACGCCCAGACGAACGTCAATGTCAAATGATGCGTCAAATTTGGTATATGTGAGGTCTTTCACCACCTGGATAGCTTCCGGTAAAGCGTAAACTTTACTCTTATCAAATTTAGCAAAAACTTCTTTGCGCTTTTTTGATATTTTAGCCATGTGATTTGTTTTTTACTTGTTATTAATTTTTCTCAAAAGGATTCTGGCCACCTTTTACGGTAACGCCCAAACTGCGCGCTGTACCGGCCACCATAGACATAGCGGACTCAACCTCGAAACAGTTCAAGTCGTTCATCTTGGTCTCGGCAATGGTACGCACCTGATCCCATGTGATGGAACCCACTTTGGAGCGGTTAGGTTCACCGGAACCTTTTTGAAGTTTGGCTGCTTCCTTAATCTGTACAGCAACCGGAGGCGTCTTCGTGATGAAGTCAAAGGACTTGTCCTTGTAAACCGTAATCACAACAGGGATGATCTTGCCAGCCATTTCCTGCGTACGCGCATTGAACTGCTTGCAAAAGTCCATGATGTTCACACCCTTCGAACCCAAAGCGGGACCTACTGGGGGTGCTGGATTGGCGGCTCCTCCTTTAATTTGTAACTTAATTAATCCAGCTACTTCTTTTGCCATTTTTTTTAATTGATTTAATTGTTTGTAACTATAGCGGCGTTATATTTTTTCAACTTGCATAAAACCCAACTCAAGCGGGGTCTTACGGCCGAAGATTTTCACCATAATCTTCAACTTCTTCTTCTCCGTGTCTATCTCCTCGATAAACCCGTTGAATGTGTTGAAAGGCCCGTCAATAACCTTAATCTCCTCCCCAACTGTGAACGGCTGGATGAATGAATCGTCTTGAGTCATCAACTCATCAACCTTGCCCAACAACCGGGAGACTTCCGCCGGACGCAACGGTGTGGGAATATCGCTCTTGTGCTTGCAACCGACAAAGCCCAACACACCAGGAATGTCCAAAATCATGCTGAAAACCTCTTCCATCTTCGCCACCTCTATGAAGATGTAGCTCGGGAAATAGTTCTTCTCAGTCACGACCTTCTTTCCACTCTTGGTGATGTGGTGCACTTTTTCCGTCGGAATCAACACCTTCGACACGTAGTCCTTCAAATGGGAAAGCTCAACCTCAGTCTCGATGTTTTGCTTCACCTTCTTCTCAGTACCCGTGACCGCTTTAATCACATACCATTTACGTTCAACTTCTGCCATGATTCGCTATTTTGGATATAACAACCACTGATAAAGAAAACTACATAGCCGGGAACACCAAATCCATTCCCAAGTTGAAGATAGCATCCATCAGAAACACGATTAACGCGATTACAAGGGAAGCAATAGACACTACCACAACACTATTTCCAAGTTCTTGCATGGTGGGCCAACTCGTCTTGTGAGCCAACTCATCATACACCTCTTTAAAATAATTAACTATTTTCATTTCCTTATATTTTTTTCTGTTTATATTCGTATTTAGAAACTTTTCTCTCTCTTTTTGCATTTGCCCTATCCCCACACTAACAACCCTATGTTAAAAAATACAGTGGATAATACATTGATAATCAGTTTTATATCAAGTCGTCATAAACATTCCATCCCTGCTATTCGCCGATTTTCTAACAAGTTGGCAAATATAGTATTTTTTTTATTACAACAGCTTGAATATCAAAAAAAAATATTTTTTGGCATTATTTTTGTTCCCTCAACCTTAAACCTTCAACCGAAGATAGGAGATCGTCCTGCCCTCCGCCAACCACATTTTCTCGTAAAAGGTCTGAACCTCAGTGAGTAACGGATTCGAAGACTGAGCATACACATCCTCCACATCCTCCAACACTCCCCACTGTTCAATCGGAGCGGTCTCTCGCACATATCCATACAATTCCCGGCTGTCCGTCTTGAGGTTCAACACACCACCTCCCTCCGGCAACACCTCGCGGTAAAAACCGACAAAGCGCGGCGACACCAAACGACGACGCTCACTCTTGGGCTGCGGATCCGGAAATGTGACCCATATCTCACTAACCTCGCCCTTCGCAAAATAATACCCGATATTGTCTATGTTTATGCGGAGAAAAGCCACATTCTTCATTTCCCCCTCAATCGCATCCTTGCACCCGCGCCACAACCGCGCACCTTTCCGGTCAATACCTATGAAATTGCGCTCCGGATAACGCTTCGCCAAGGCTATGGTATAGTCACCCTTTCCACAACCAAGCTCGACCGTAATAGGATTGTTGTTGTGAAAATATTCCTCCCCCCAATGCCCCTTCAACGGGAACGGGATGTTCTGACGGTCATAACTGGTATGCTGGAAAAGATTCCCAAATGTCTCGTTTTCAGCAAATCTTCTAAGTTTGTGTTTAGCCATTATTGCTGTATTTGAATTAGTTTGTAATAATATCCTTTTTCATTCATCAATTTCTCATGTCTCCCTTGCTCAACAATATTCCCCTTATCCAAAACCACAATGTTATCGGCATTCTGAACGGTTGACAAACGATGTGCGATAACCAAAACCGTACGGTTCCGCATAATGTTCCGCAACGCAACCTGAACCGCCTGCTCGGATTCCGTGTCCATGGCCGATGTCGCCTCATCCAGAATCAGGATTGGAGCGTTTCGCAAAACCGCACGGGCAATACTGATTCGCTGGCGCTGGCCACCCGACAGCATCATGCCCCTATCCCCTATCGAATAATTGAAACCATCGGGCAAGGTTTGTATGAAATCGTAGATGTTCGCCACCTTGGACGCCTCAATCACGTCCTCCATACTCACATTCTTCATGCCCATCACAATATTATTATATATGGAATCATGGAAAAGCACTATATCCTGCGAAACCATAGAGAAAAGATTGCGATACTGGGCAATGGAAAATTGACGGATATCCGTGCCATCCAGCAGAACAGCACCGCTAACGGGATCATAAAAACGCTCCAACAAGTCCGCAATAGTAGTCTTACCAGCACCAGACTGCCCAATCAATGCTGTCGTTTCTCCTTTTTTTAGCGTAAAGGATATGCGCGAAAGGACTGGATTCCCATCATAGTCAAACGACAAATCCTTAAAATCAATTTGCTTATTGAGCGCCGTGACAGGAACAGGATTTTCAGGTTCCAAAATCGTGTCTTCAACAGAAAGTATCTCATCCAAACGGTCTAAAGCCGACTGTCCGCGCTTGTAGTTTGCTATTGCCGTGGATATGCTTTTTACAGGATTGATCAACTGGGAGAACAGCGCTATATAGGTGATGAACATCCCGGCAGATAGGGTCGAGGCAGGTGACAAAACCATAATTCCTCCAATAACCAGCACAATCATCACTACGGTAACGCCCAAAAACTCACTAAACGGTGACGCCAGATCAGTCTTGCGATAAATAATGGTCTGTTTATCGGAATAATGCTGATTTAAACGGTTAAATACCGATAGGGCGTTTCGCTGAGCATTAAAACCTTTGATAATGCGCAAACCAGACAGCGTCTCCTCCACATGTGAGAGCAACGAACCCAATCGCTGCTTGGAAGTTTTCGCATCCTTACGCAAAGACTTGGAGATTCTCCCGATAATCAAAAAAGTAATAGGGAGCAGTAAAATGGAGTATAAGGAAAGACGAACACTGATACAAAACAGCACCGCAATATAGAAGACCGAAGTAATAGGTTCCACCAAAAATGTTCTGATAGCACTGAGTATGGTAAACTCAATCTCATGGGTGTCATTAACCGCCCTGGAAACAACATCGCCGCGCCGTTGGTGTGTAAAATAGCCAAGTGGGAGGTGGAGAATCTTGTCATATAACTTATTGCGTAAAGAATAAATGAGATCACTACGCACAGAGGCCATCACCCATTGTGAAGCGTAAAAGAACAGATTCTTGAACAGATACAAGACGATGGCAAGTGTGATCAGTCCGAATATGGAATGTCCGATAGTATCAAGCGATATGAAATGACTAAGGAAGGAAACGAACAAGCCGGATATCGGATTCAATTTTCCAAGATGACCTTGAAAAAGCAACTGACAAAACGGCTCAATCATCATAAAGACTGAAACCGTTAGCAACACAGATAAAATATTGAAAAAAAACACCAACAACAGGCGAAGACTATAGCGCCTTGCCAAGGAAAAAAGGAAGTTGGTGTTTTTTTTCATGAATCAGTAATAAAAAAGGGAGTTGTGAAGTAAGGCACAACTCCCTTAAGTATGATAATAACTATTGATTATTTAGTAATGACGAGTTTGCGTGAAATAACAGCATCGTCGCTTACAATTTGCAGTACATACACACCAGGTGTGAACTCAGAGACATCGAAGTGCTCAACAACAGACTTGCTAGCAATATTGATAGACTTCTGAGCAACGGTCTTACCGGTGAGGGTCGTAATCTTAACGACTGCATTGCCACTCATACCTTCGATACGAACGTTAACTTTGTCGGTTGTCGGGTTCGGGTAGAGTTTCACAGTGGGTTCGTCAGAGATATTGAGAACCTCAGGAATTTCAGGAGCCTCAGTATTGTCATAAGCAGGACCATCATCAACATGGATGGTGAACACATCAGAAGTCAGGAGAGTAGCGCCAACATAGTTGTGACCACCAATCTTTTGAGTCAAACCACCATCTTGATAGTAGTAGTTGATTTCGGAACCATCAGTAGCATACAACTCATAATGGATCTCATAATCACCAGTCTGCAGGAACTGAGCCATCGTGTTGGTGAAGAATCTGGAGGATACGAAGTGCAGATACAACCAGTCGAAGTCGTATGAAGCACCACCGAGGTTGGAGTGCGGATAGTGGTTAACCATCGTTGTGTAGAACGCATAGTCCGTACGAGTGGATGAACCGTCACCGCTGGTGAATTCACCATATTGGTTCGTGTTCCAAGAGTGGGTAACACCATTGATAGTAGTGGTAGGTGTGGTGAGGTATTGACTGATTTCAGAAGCCGGAATCAGAACGCCATCATGATAGATGTAGAAGTTCACAAACACCTTGGTGTCCAAAGCAGTGTAGCACTTCGTGTCAACCGTCCACTTGTAAGCAGTGGTCGTGTTGTTGATAGAAGAGTTGATATCGTGGGTTACAGTACCAGCCATATCGGTGAAGATGAAGGCAGGTTTGGAAGTAACCTTAACAGTAATCACATCAGAAGCGATAGTGTCAGGTGACACATTGATTCTGTTGGTGGAAACGCAACCGTATTGATCAGTTTCAACAACATAGAATGTCATCACAGTGTCGAGGATACCAGCAGGCAAAGTAACAGAAGGTGTGGAGGCGACAAGAGCATCGTCAGAACCGAACCACTTGTAAGTTGAAGTAGAATGTTCATTAGCAACACTCAAAGTGAATTGGTTGGCAGGATCAGCACAAACAGTAGTATCCTTCAACATCTCAGGAACAGGAAGTTCGCGGATAACAGCAGGAACACTGTACTCAACGCTACCACAATCGTTGGAAACAACCAACTTAACATCTTTACCATCGAAGGAAGCATGGTCGTAAGCAGTGGTGAAGTCCATAGCAACGCCATCGATAGTCCAGGTCAAGGTAACCGCACCATCAGTATTGGCAATAATGTCATAAGTGTTATCATCACCAACAGTCAGACCAGGATCCGTGAACGGAGTGCCTTCGCAAACGGTGAAGTCAGCAGTTGTGAACGGAGTAGAGTTAGCGAACTCAGGAGCCTTATCGAATGTGAGAGCAACAACATTGGAAGTGTCTCTGAAGCATTCAGTCTCGACAACGCAAACCACAGAAGTAGGATCAGTGATAGGAGTGGTCGGTTCAATAAGAGTGTAGTTGGCACCTTCTTTCTTCAACCAGAAAGTATCGACTGCAACAGTAGCGTCAGTAGCCAAAGTAACAGTAGGCTCACCAATCAAGAAGTCGCTGAACGGGTTATTAGCACAAGTGTCGCGGAACATAGAAGGATCAATAACCACAGTGGCATGACCGGCAACCTTCAATTGGAAGGTATCAGAAGTAGTGGTACCACAATTATTGGTAGCGGAATAGTAAATGTAGTGGTCATGATCGGCAACTGTTGCTTTAGGAGCGGCTGTCCATGCAGTGTAATAACCAAGCATAGCAGTGGATGTGCTGATTTCGTAACCTTGAGAGGTGATTGTTGAACCGTTATCAACAACAGTGTAAGTAGAAGAGATATCATCACCGTCGCAAACCACATCAGGTGCAGTAAGCGTTACAACAGGTTTTTCAGTAACCGTAATGGTAATAGTCTCGGTCTTGTCGTAAGCAGGACAATCTGTTGAAACAGTGGAGACAGTACCTGTCAAGGTGTACGGGAATGTTTCAGTAGAAGGAATGCTAACCGTACCGGAAATAGTATTACCGGAAACAGTCAGACCAGCATTTGTAAGCTCAGTAGAGAGTGCGAGCGGTTTGTTAGTGGTCATAACAATATTAGCAATAGCGCTATTATTACATACTGTCTGGGTAGCATTAGCAGGAGCAGTGAGCTTAGCGGTGTCATTAACTGTAATAGTCACAACATTAGAGTAAACAGTACCACAAGCATTCTCAACCATGTAACGAAGGTCAGCTCCGTCATGAGCATGTGTCATTGGAGTTGTAGGATCGAAAGCGGAGAAAGCAGTTTCACCTGATTTCTTAACTTCCCAACCTTGAGCGTGAATGTTGCTGTTACCATTATCGGTGATAGTCGGAGCGGTCAAAGCAAGGACTTCACCTTCGCAAACTGCAGCAGGAGCTGCGATTGCAGCAATAGTAGCGGGCTCGCTTACCACGAACGGGATTTCGAAGGACTTAGGTGAACCACAAAGGTCTGTAGAGGTAATAGTAACCGTGACATTAGCAGCAGCGGCACCTGTCATTTGCAAGGTAGCACCAGGAGCAACATGCGCATCTCCAACCAGATTGAATGTGACTGCACCGGTAGGATTAACTGAATAAGTCAAAGTATTTGTCGGGTGCACCAAGATATCGGTAACCTCAAACACGGTGCCAGCAACACACATGGTGTCATCAACAGCAATAGCATTAAAAAGGGCAAGATCAGCAGTGTCGTTCACTGTGAGTGTAGCAGCGTTAGACTCAGTCACACCGCAGAAGTTCTCGACATAGTAAGTAAGATCTTTACCGTTCATAGCTGTCGTCATACGAGTAGTCGTAAGATCAACAGGTGAACCATCAATCATCCAACCTTGAGATCTAATAATACCATTAGCGGTAATTGTAGGTACAGCAGGAGTAATGATGTCACCAGCACATGCTTCAACATCAGCAGGAGTAGCAACAATTGGTTTCTGACCAATGAAGAATACAACATCAGCTGTCTTCACACCGCAATTACCAGCAGCCGTAGAAGTAATCGTAACAGTAACAGAACCAACAGCAGCCGGAGTTACAGTAATGAGAGCATCTGTAGTGTTGTCAGTAACGGCGACAGTTGCCTTATCATTATTAACAGTAGCTGTAATCACATTGCCTTCCAACTTGGTAACAGTGAAATCATAAGCACCGTCAGCAATACAAAGCGTATCAGGAGTTGTAGGAAGAACAAGTTTAGCCGTGTCATTCACAACGATAGAAACGGCATTGGAAGCAATTGCGCTACCGCAATCGTAACCGACATTAGCAACCAATTCTTTACCATTATCAGAAGCGGTAAGAGGAGTACCAAGCGTATAAGGAGCACCTCCTAATGTGTAATTAGTGTCGACAACACCAGCAGTCGTATTGTGTGTGATGGTAATGTCAGTCAACTCAATAGCTTCACCAGCACAGTAGGTCTTAGCAGGAACTGCCAGAGCCAAGGTAGGAGCAACTACAGTATGAACTGTGAGTTCTACAGCATCAGATACTGAAGTACCACAATGGTTTTTAGCTACATATTCAATGTGTTGTCCATTGTGAGCAGATTCAATAGTCGTAACTACTTGGTGAGTTTCGTAAATTTCCCAATAAGTAGAGCGACCAAGTGAAGAACTCTCGTCATTCCATGCTGTGACAGTACCTGTAAGTGTCGGTTCGACAGTGCTGCCTGCACAGAACTCAGGCGTACCGGAAACAGTGACAACAGGCAGGGAATCAACGAACAACTGGCCAACTAATTGGTAAATGGTATCGCAAGAGTTCTCAGCAAATGCATATACATACTTGTGATTCATTCTTCTCTCAACAGGAGCAGTGTAATCAAATGCTTCATCGTGAGTAATATCAAAATCAGCTTCAACATTGCTGTCAGACAACTTCATGCCAAAGGTGTTCGCATATTCAGCAGTCATGGTAACAGGAACATTATCACCGTGGCAATATTGTGTAAGAGCACCAGTAACTGTAAGCGTAGGATTAGCATTGATAGTTACATTCTTTGTAACAATACTGTCACAACCGTTTGCTGCAGCAAATGTATCGATAATAGTGTAGGTGTTAGTTCCAGTAGGATCGAATACATAGCTGTAAACAGTACCATTCTGGCAAGTATAATCGAATGTGCCGCAAGAAGCAGTATCAACAGTAACGGTAGGAACAGGCAATGTGTAAACATTGGCAGCTGTGTAGCCAGCGGTACAACCGTTGTGGTCTTGTACCCAAACACAGTATGATGTGGGCTGATCCGGATTAGGAGTCAGGGAGTAAGCAGGTACTACGAAAGTAGCGTGGTTGGTATCAACATGACCATTTTGCCAGATGATAGAATCGAAACCAGGATCAACGATACCGAAGGTGAATTCCTGATTTTCACAGTTGTGGAAATTCGGAGTCGGACGGTTCGGGTCGCCAGCAAGAGGAGTCAAACTACCAGAGGTCAAATGGATAGAAGGACCAGAAGCCAAGAATTGGATTACAGGCAATGTGTCAACACATACATAGAAGGAGTCAACATTAGCACAACCTGTTTGTTCACCAGTAGCTTTAACATAATACCAGCAGCAGAATGTCTCGTCGGTGTAAACATCAACCTCTGCAGTGTTGGAACTAGCGTGAGCGCAAACAGAAGTCCACTCATAGTTGAATGTGGTATCGCAATTCACATTAGGAGTAGCTGTAGCGGTCAACTTGCCACCATCCTGACCATAGCAGAAGTAGTAATCACCATGGAGATTATGACCAGTAGAACTAATGGAAATAACAGGTGCACAATCGTTAATTGTAGAAATCGGAATTACAAATGAAGTGTCGCAACCGGTAGTGTTATCGGTAATGGTAATGGTGTAGTTACCAGCACCCAGACCAGTCCAGGCATCACCCGTAATAGCAGCGGTGTAGTTAACATCGGTGTTGTCAACAACATACTTCACAGAATTCAAAGTGATAGCACCATTGTAAAGTGCAGGGTCACAAGCTGTGTTGTTGGTGACAGTGTAATCAATATTCATCAACAACTCTTCAAGCTCAATAGTAATGTTTCTATTGGAAAGAGTATCGAACACGCAGAGGAATGCGCTGTCAATAACGATAATCTCATAAGCACCAGCAGGCAGATTGCTGATAGTAGTGCCGTTAGGATAAACGGTTGCGCCACCATCGATGGTGAAGAAGAGCTCAGAATCGTAATTGTCAGAAACAGCATTAACGGTGAGTGTACCACTACCTGTACCAACGCAATTGTGATCAGGTGTGATAACCGGTGTCATAGTGATATGAACAGGCTCAAACGGTACAGTCAAAGTGTCGTGCCATTCACAACCGGTAACATTGTCGATAATTTCAACATAGTAATCGTTATCGGACAAAGCACACCATTTGTAGCTCGGTCTGTCAATATCATGATCCATCCAAGCACCAGGCAGAGTCAAATGGAATGTGTAGTTATGGATAGCGTCATCGTGAGGATAATCAACATAGATACAACCAGTACCCGGCAAGTTCAGCGTGCTATCGCAACTGTGGTTAGGAGTGATAGTGAAGTGCGGGGTAATGAATGCGCTGTCAACAACTCTGATAGCAACAGGGTTAGAAGCACAATGCAAAGCGGAAATAGCATAGGTCACATACAAACCACTGTCAAGTTGAGTGAAAGCACCCGTTAAATTGGAATCTACGAAAATAGTACCAGGAGCCGGAGAAGTAACCACATAATAAGTAGCAGGAACGAGACTGTCCATAGAAACTATGATGGAACCGTTCTTAGGCTCAATACACATAATGTTCGGAGTGGATACAGCGGAAATGTGAGGATAGTAAGGATCCAAAACGATATTGGTATCGATCGGATACTCACAATTGGTTGTATTATTGATAGCTAAAACAGTGTAGTTACCAGAATTCAGATTCGTGAATACATCAACAGTGTCGGGATTCATCGGATCGGAAAGATCAATCAACTTGTAAGTGTAAGCACTGCTCGGGTTGTTCACGGTGATAGAACCAGTACCAAGTTCGGAACAATCGTGATCCGGAGTAAGCGTTACAGTATAAGTGTAAGGAGGTTTAACGGTGAATACGGTAACATTCGTGTCTTTATCGCACTTGAAGGTGGAATGAATCTTATGAATGTTGTATGTACCGTCAGCAAGTTGAGAATAATCAGAAGGAAGAATGGTATCGCCAGTAGCAACATCCGTAATAATGTAGTCATAATTAGCAGCGCGGCTGATAGCGATCTGGTTGTTAGGAACAGTACAATTGTTACCATTAACCGTCGTAATCTCACCAGGAGCGAAGGTCACTTCAACAGGTTGCTCAAGAATGATATAATCATAAGAAGCGGTACAATGGTGATCATCAACAACAACAAGCGTATAAGTATCATGCGGCAGGTTGTTGAATTCAATGGTGGAACCAGGACCAGCAATTTGAGTGCCATGACCAGCGATGGTGTAAGTGTAACCAACATGAGTGTTAGCGCTCGTAATGATAAGAGAACCATTTGCGCCTACGCCGTAGCAATAGTTGTCAGCGTGAAGATCAGCAATCGGTTTTTGCGGACCAGGTGTGTTGGAATACATGTGGAAATTCTGATAGAAGTGGCAATCACCAGAAGAAACGATGTGGATCACATAGTCGCCTTCAGAAAGACCAGCATAAGTCAAAGTACCATTGTTACCCGGTTTAAGAATACCGTTTACTGTGTATGTGTAAGTAGGATTGGTGTTGTAGATGTAGAGAACACCATTAGGTGTCACACAATCCGTAACCGTGTCAATAGCGATTTGATGTACACGCGGGGTGTCAGTTTGGTTAAGAACGGTAACAGGACCAGCAATGAAATGACAATGTTTCGGAGAGTAGATGTGTACACGATAGTTGTCTTGATACAACCAGTTAAACATAAGAGGAGTAATCACATCAGCCAAACCAGTTTGGGTTTCGCCATCCGTCACATGAGTGTCACTAACGATTTGATATACATAATTCTCAACCTGAGGAATAACTTGAACTGTGCCGGAATAAGGCGGTTCACAACGATAATTGTGATGCAAAACAGCAAGTTGGAAGTTATTCGGATCAGTTGTGTCAGTCACAACATTAGTCGTGAATTGACCAGAACAACCATCAGAAGTATAAACGGTGAAGGTGTAGTTGCCAGCTTTGAGGTCAGTGTAAGTATAAGTGAGAGGACGATAAGGAGCGTAGATGTCACCGCTCATAGAGTAACCAACGATATGGGCTGTAGAGTCATTCAAAACATTGATGCTAACAGTACCGTCGCCTTCGATGTCACCGCAATAGGTGTTCGGAGTCTTAACGAATTCGAAGTCAGCAGCAACCGGATTACGATAAACAGTGGGTTCGAAAACGAAGCTGTTAGAACAACCGAGTTCGTCAGAAACGGTAAGTGTGTAAGTGTGGTTAGCATAAGTAGCAACAACATCAGCAGTAGGAGTGGTCACATTGGTTGACCAGTTGTATTGGATTGCACCAACAGCGTTGATGATGGTCGGTGTCAAAGTAGTAGCCATCGGCTCACAGAGAGAATCAGGATTTGCGGTAATCTCAATGATCTTGATGGTATTCTCAGGCAATCTGACAAGAATCTGATGATCTGCATCAGGTCCGCAAGGAGTAGCAATGTGAATGTTCACGATAGTATCATGATTAACATAGATACCAGGAGTAACATCCTGTGTGAATGTCATTTCACTTACTGTAAAGCAGTTGTCAGAAACAGTATTCGGATTGAAGTAAAGATTATTGCCTACGAAATCAGGAATTTGGATTTCACAAGGACGACCCGGAACGAGCGGTTGAATGAGGGTGTCAATAGCTGTAACGATAGGAGCTTCACCATCAAAACCATGGATGGTATAAGTAGCCGTAGCAGAGCAGTTCTTCAAGTTCGTACCAGTAAGGATTACGGTGTAAGCCGTGTCACAGTTTTCGCAAGCCAGCTTGAACAAGTTGGTTGTGGTATAAGGATTCAAACTGATAGCGGCACCTTCCCAGAACCAACCAAGGTTTTGATAACCAGGGATAGAGTCAGGCAGGTTGGATTGACCGTTAGCCACAACATAGAAGTTACCATAGTTAGGACATACGGTATCGCCATCGTTGTGAGGATAACCGGCATTCTCAGGATGGTCGGTGATGAAAACATTAGGCAAACGATAGAAGTGGATTGCATTAGCGGTATCAGAAGCAACGCAACCATAAACATCGGTAACCGTCATCACGAAGTGAGTAGAAGTGTTGATCATCTGATCAACAGGAGAAACCACTGCTTCAAGATAGTTGTTAGGATCCGGAGCAATAATGGACTGGCCTACCACAGAAATTTGTGACCATTGATATTCATAAGGACGACCTGCATTGATGACGAAGTTGTCATTGAAATGCATGTTCGTGTTGGTATCAGCACAGAGTTCAAGAGTGTCAAGTGTGATGGCACCGTGAACAATATACATAGGAGCGGGTTCATGAATTTGGAAGACAGGAGTCTTGACAGAAGAATTGCCGCAAACATCCGTTACAACAGCATAAATGGTAACCAGGTCTGTATCAGCAAAGATATCAAGATTGCCGTCAGCCACAACATTGGTGTTCTCAAGATAGAAAACAACCGTGTCGATAGTGGTTTCAGGACAAGGATAAATCACATGGATAGCGGTGTCGAAGATAGCGCGCAAGGTTGCATAGTCAGGAGCATTCTCCTTACAGTCATTGTGCAACGGACGAACAGGATCAACATCAACCATACCTTGGATAATCGGTTTGAAATCATTGTTGATAGTGAAGATTTGAACGATAGGATTGGAGAGGTTGCCACAAGCATCGCGAGCAACATAAGTACGAGTTACAATAGTTTGGCAAACTGTATGAACAGGAACATCTGTATATAATAATGTATCAACATTGGAACAAACGTCGGTGATGGTTCCAACTTCGGCGAATTGGGCAACGGTGTAAGGAGCCGGAACATCGCTGGAGTCGCAACCGCTCAGGGTCGTTGTCTTATTTCCTAATGTGTCAAATGTGCCAACGGTAGTTGTCCAAGCGATAACAGGATTCTGAATATCTCTTGCGGTAACCGTGAAGGTACGAACGGTATCGTTGTGACATCCCACATAAGAGACAGCAGCCACAACAACCTTATATGTATCAACATGGTTACAGATAGTAGAAGCGTTAACGGTATAGTTCGGAGTAGTTACTGTGGTGAGCAGCACATTGTTCTTATACCAAGCATAAGTCACGGTAGGAGCATTGCCGTTGTATTCAGGTTCCACAGAAGTGATGTTGCTGTTCATGGTAACCTCAGCACCCGGACATACAACAAAGTCGAGTTGAGTATTCTCAACGACGAACTCAGGAGTCTGCCACAATTGAATTGTCACAGAATCGTAACCAACGGAATAAGTACCGGTGTTCTCATTATAAGCATAGAGGTAATAGGTGATTCTGAAGTCGGTGTTCTCAGGATTCAAAGCCGTGAGATCAACATACATGGTGTCACCGGATACCACGAAATAACTTGAGCTGTGAGTAGGAAGAGCCATATCATCTTCCGTGTACCATCTGATTTCTGTAGAGCACTCATCAAGGTCATTCAAGTGAGCGGTCAGCATGAGCGGAGAATTAGCGCTCAGCACCTCGTTACAGAAATAATAAGTATGGTCACCATTAATGATCGGCGGGAAGAGGTCTCTCACATTCACATTGACGGTATCGATATCGCCACCGCAACCGATGGTGTCACCCGTAAGGGCATCATAATAGAAATTGTATTGACGAGCATAGAAGGTATAAACACCTGCTACAACTGTCATGTTGTTCAAAGAGGTGAGTCTTGACATGTCGGTAACCCAAGTCACACCGTTCTCTGACCATTGAATCTCATGTCCGAGGATGCCAGGCGCATCAAGATCAACTTCTTTTACAAGGCCAAGCAAATCAGCAGCGGTGAAATTCTCGTCACGGCAGAGGTTGGTATCGCGTGCCACGATATCGGGGTTGATACGGGCATAGAGTTGGAAGGTGTCGATGGAATCAACTTTCCAGTGGTCGCACTCATAAGTACCGAAGAGCACATAGTAGAGATCATCGGTGCCATTTGCAGGATAGAAATCATACAAGGTGGAGTCGTTGGGGCCCCAAACTTGACCACGGCCATAAGGGAATGGTGGATCGTCCTCGCAAATGGATTTCTCATGAGAGGTGGTAATGAGATAGTGCAGGGAGTCTTGGGCAAGAATCACACCACAGCAGCTCTGGTGACCACCGATATACATGGAAGGATCTTGTGAACCATCATAAGTGAGGGTATAATCCGTACCGCCTAAACGTTGACGAAGACGGACTACTAAAGAATAATTACCAACTTGTTTCCAAGTGATACGAATCTGAGTGGAGGATTGGTCGGAAGCGAGGAAAGGAAGATAGAAGTAGTCAAAGTTGTTCGTGTACATAGTATTCGTATAACCAGCTGCAAGATGTTCCATGTCATGGAACGGAGGAGTAAGTGCATTTGCGATACGAGCACCCGGGAAGTCATTGTGACCGTCAGCGTTGTTACAATCATAATAATCATTATGATCATTACATGCAATGCTACAACCACAAATACCGTCACCGTTCTCCACAATGCCGCCCAACCAGTCAATGTTCTGGCAGTAACCAGCAGCATTCAGGGGAGCATAACGCGTGTAAATGGCAAAGTCAGCATAGTCTGACAGATTACCATTCACCAACTGACCATCACGGTAAAGCAACCATTCAATGGAAACCTTGTCTCCACAGTTGGCTCCCGTGGGGAAGTGGATGGTGTAAACATCAGTGTTTCCAACATAGGCCCTGTTCAGAACATTGTTCAGCACGAGGTCCATGCCAGCACTGGTGTCTTGAGCAATACCAGTACCATCCAGGTTGGCAATATGCGGGAATGTCTCCGGCTGCATATTCTCAACCCAAAAACAGCACTGATTACTACTTTGCGCTTGAGCTGTTATGAAGCTCATCATCGTAAGCAAGACGCTTAGAATGCAAATTGATAATAGTTTTTTCATACTTGTATTTTTTGATTGTTATAAATTATTTATTCTTTTTTTCCTTATTTATCTGTATTTGAGATTCATAGATTACAATACACTATACTAAACTTTCAACCTGCAAAAATACATTTTTTTTTCATTCTTATTCTTTCTGTATTTTTTTTTTATTATTTTTTTTACGGCCACCACTATTTAATAGTTACAAAAACATGAATATCTCATTTGTTTTTTTGGAATATTGATTTAAGAATCAAAACATTACATTAAATATAAACGGCAAAGTTATGAACAATTATATAATAATAAAATTGTCGGGACTATTATACTAAAGCCCCGACTTTTAAAGGAAAACGACTGTATTTGGTTGTTTTTAACGAATAATTCTGAATTCTGTACGACGATTCTCTGCCCTTCCCTCTTCTGTGGCATTGTCGGCAATGGGCTTACGCTTGCCATAACCCTGATAACTCAGGCGCGACGGATCAATCTGCTTGCCCACCAAATAATCATATACGGCTTTCGCCCGCTCCAAAGAGAGACGGTCGTTGTACTCGTCACTTCCCTGGTTGTCGGTATGACCGCCAATTTCTATGTTCACCTTGTTGTGCTTCAAATAATCCGCCAACTTGTCCAACTCAACAAACGACTCCGGTTTCAGTTCGCTCTGGTTGAAGTCAAAGAAGATGTTCTTCAACACAACAACGGTACCTATATCCGCACGGCGCAACTGTATGTTCTTCAAATAGGGTGACAACTCCGTATAAGATTTCTCCACTTGGAAGTTCTCGGAATAAAACGGATAATTCGGATTGGACACATTGAGCAATATGTTGCTTCCCGTCTGAATGCATGCCAGATATTCGCCAGTTTCCGAATCCGACTGTGTATAGGTGACAACTTGCTTCGTGTTCAAATCCACCATTTCAATATTCGCCTCAAGTGGAGCGCCTGTGACGGCATCGGTGACAACTCCCTTCACATAGGTGACGGGGTTGGGGCGCAAATTGTCGTCCAACTCAAAACTGTACAAATCAAGTCCTCCAAAACCGCCATCCTTGTCCGATGCCATGTAGGCGACAGTACCGTTGGCGTTAATGAATATGTTGATTTCATCAGCCGGCGTGTTGATAGGATACCCCAGATTCTTCGGTTCGCTCCATGTGCCGTCCTGCTGAAGCGTTGTGTAATAGAGGTCATAACCACCCATGCCCACTCGCCCGTTGGAAGCGAAATACAAGGTGCGGCCATCCGTATGGATGAAAGGCGCCGCATCATCCTCCGGAGTGTTGATGGAGGGTCCCAGGTTCTCCGGTACAGTGAACTTGCCTTCCGAGGTCATCGTCGTTTTCCAAATATCTTTCTTTCCAAATCCGCCCGGACGGGAAGAGACAAAATAGATGGTCCTGCCATCAGACGCCATAGACGGCTGGCTTTCCCAAGCATGCGAATTGACCGGCGCTCCAAAGTTGCGCGGACGCGACCACTTGGATCCGATACGCTTGGACCAGTAGAGGTCGCAACTGCCCATACCGAAATCCGCATCACACATGGTGTATAACAGATAGTTGCCATCGGGGGATATACTCTGTGCACCTTCATTATATCCGGTTTTGATGGGAGCTCCCACAGCGTTCCGCATCCGCCATTCCCCCTTCTCATCACGAATGGAGTAATAAAGATCCTCTTCATTCATGCAAAACGCGCAAACTGTACCTTTATCTTTAGGACGGTTTACGGTAAATATGAGTTGTGCGTCATCTGCAGTAATGGATGCCAGACTCTCATCCCACTCGGAGTTGATGCTCCCCCCAAGGTTCTCTGGATGAAATTTCACCGGATGGCTCATCGCCTCTATTCCAAACCTGCAGTTGGCCATACCTTTTTGGGCATCGGCGAAAACCTCACTATACTGCAGTCCCTTTTGAAGAAAAATCTCATAATTGCGCAACGCGCCTTCATACTGTGCACATTTCACACCCTCATTAGCCGCAATGAAGTACAACATCGGATCAGGATTGACCAACAGCTCAATGGCTTTGTTATAGCACTTGACCGCTGAGTCCGATCTCAAGGTGAAGTTGTAAATATCACCTAACATGATGTAGGTGTCTGGATAACCAGGATCTTTCTGCTGCGCCTGTTTCAACAAAGAGAGCGCCTTGTCAAATTCCCGGTTGTTGATGCACTGTTCAGCTTTTGAACACAACGAGGCAACTTTGGAATTCTTTTGAGCAGATGCCGGAATGGAAACCATTAAAAAAAATAATGTATATATAAATATACATATTATAGTAAGGACAATCTGAAATCTGCTCTTGGTTTTCATTTATTCAAGTTCTTTTGCGGCCTGCCAGAACGATTCCATCTCCTCCAAAGACAAATCCGTCAACTTGCGCCCGGCGTTTTTGGCCTGATTCTCTATGTATTGAAACCGACGAATGAATTTGCGGTTTGATTTTTCTAACGCATCATCAGGGTTGATTCGTATAAATCGCGCATAATTTATCAAAGCGAACAAAACATCCCCGAGTTCATCTTCAACCTTATCAGATTGATTGTCAACCTCTTGTCGCAATTCCGACAATTCTTCTTGAACCTTATCCCAAACCTCTTTCTCGTCATGCCAGTCAAATCCAACACCATTGGCTTTTTCTTGGATGCGGTACGCCTTAATCATGGAAGGAGCGCTTTTCGGGACACCGCCCAATACGGAACGGTTCCCTTCTTTCTGCAATTTGATCTTCTCCCAGTTCTCGTGAACTGCCTGAGCATCCTGAGCTTGCGCATCACCATAAATATGCGGGTGACGACGAATCAGTTTTTCACATAATTGATTGAGTACCTGAGTGATATCAAACAATTTTTGCTCAGAAGCGACTTTTGCATAGAAAACAATGTGCAACATCAAATCACCCAACTCTTTGCACATGTCCGCATAGTTCTTATCCACGATGGCTTCGGATAGTTCAAAGGTCTCTTCAATGGTCAGGCAACGCAAAGTGTCAAAAGTCTGCACACTATCCCACGGACACTTCTCCCGAAGTTCGTCCATGATATCCAACAATCTTTGAAAAGCAACTAATCTCGGATCCATTTATCTAATAAAATATTGATTTCCAATGGATTATTAGTATGCTCTTGCAAAAAGTACCCGTTGCTTGGAAGGTTTGCCCGTCAAGATGCACTTGCCTTCTTCCTGTGGATTGTTGAATGGGATACAGCGGATAGTCGCCTTGGTCAGTTCCTTGATCTTATCCTCAGTTTCAGGGGTTCCGTCCCAATGCGCATAGATAAATCCGGGATGATTGTCAAGCAGATCCACAAACTCTTCCCAAGTGTCCGCTTTGCGGGTGTTTTCCTCTCTGAATTTCAAGGCCTTGTCGAACAAATTCTGCTGAATGTCCTTCAACAGTTTCTGGATATGCTCCACCAGTGTATCAAACGGGACAACATCTTTCTCCAAGGTGTCGCGGCGGGCGATTTCGGCCGCATTGTTTTCAAGATCACGCGGTCCGATGGCGATTCTAACCGGAACGCCCTTCAACTCATACTCATTGAATTTCCAACCGGAGCGTTTGGTGTCATCGTTATCAAACTTGACTGAAATATTGAGTTCTTTAAGTTTTGAAATAAGCGGTTGCACTTTCTCGGCAATAGCGGTGCGTTCTTCTTCACTTTTATAGATAGGAACTATAACTACTTGAATAGGAGCAAGATTCGGCGGAAGCACCAAACCATTATCATCAGAGTGCGTCATAATCAACGCACCGATCAAACGGGTGGAAACACCCCAAGAGGTTGCCCATACATATTCAAGTTGGTTGTTCTGGTTAAGGAACTTCACATCGAAGGCCTTGGCGAAATTCTGTCCAAGGAAATGGGATGTGCCTGCCTGTAGCGCCTTGCCATCCTGCATCAACGCCTCGATACAGTAGGTGTCCAGAGCGCCGCCAAAACGCTCATTCGGGGATTTCACACCTTTGATGACCGGAATAGCCATAAAGTTCTCGGCAAAATCGGCATAAACATGCAACATCTTCTCAGTTTCCTCCACGGCCTCTTCACGAGTGGCGTGAGCGGTATGTCCTTCCTGCCACAAAAACTCAGCGGTACGCAAGAACAAGCGGGTGCGCATCTCCCAGCGGACCACATTTGCCCACTGATTGCAAAGAATCGGCAGATCGCGATAGGATTGGATCCAGTTCTTATATGTGTCCCAGATGATGGTTTCAGAAGTGGGACGCACGATCAGTTCCTCTTCCAGTTTGGCTTCGGGGTCAACCACCACTCCACCGCCATTCGGATCATTTTTCAAACGGTAATGGGTGACAACCGCACATTCTTTCGCAAAACCCTCCACATGGCTGGCTTCACGACTGAAAAAGGATTTCGGAATGAAAATCGGAAAATAGGCATTCATGTGACCTGTCTCCTTGAACATTCTATCCAATGTTGATTGGAGTTTTTCCCATATAGCGTAACCATACGGTTTGATTACCATACATCCTCTAACTGATGAATTTTCAGCAAGATCCGCTTTTTTTACAATATCGTTATACCATTGCGAATAATTCTCTTTTCTTGTAGTTAAACTTTTAGCCATTATTTTTCTTTTATAAATTAACTTTTTCGTATTTTTGCCGTCTATCAAAAGACTGTTTAAATTGAATTGCAAAAATACGAAAATAAAGCCATAAGGAGGTCAATATGAAAAAACTATTTTTAATCGCCTTATCCACCGCAGCTGTACTGCTAACCGCTTGCAACACAGGGTCATTCGCCTATTATGATGACATCTATTCATCTTCTGGCGACGACCAATACAAGATCCTGCAGGCGAAAAACTATGACAATACAGCATCCGAATCCGCCCCAATCACCTATTACGAGGAGACTCCCGCACCGGATTCCATCTCCTATCAGTACAACACAGACGGCAGCATCGGCACTACTTATTATTATAATGAGGATGATTATTATGATTATTACTATTCCTCCCGCCTGCGCCGCTTCCACACCAGTTTGTACAGCGGTTGGGGTTATTACGACCCTTACTTCACCAACATGTACTGGTATGATTATTGCCCATCCAACTGGGGTTTAAGCATTTACATGGGTTACAACTGGTGGTGGCCAAGTTATTATTACCGTCCGTACTATTACAATTACGGATGGTATGACTATGGCTTCCGCTATGGTTGGGGATGGGATTATTACAATCCTTATTGGTACAACCATGGATGGGGATGGTATCATCATCACAATTGGGCCATTGATTATTACCACAACAACTACGACAGCAACCACTCCTTCTATTATGGGCATCGAAACAGCATTGGCCCCTCTGTAGGCAACCAGACTGCAGATGGCAGAGGTGAGCGTCCCGATGGTTACCTTCCAACCGGTTATGGCAACGGAGAGAACAGCAACCACTACTCTGTAACTTCCTCTCCTGCAACTTTCAACGAAAGATATGACAATCTTTCCGCCTCTTATTCGCCTTCCGGATCGGGCAATACGGCAAGACCGACAGCGACACCTGCCAGCACTTCATCCAACCCTGCATCCAGAACTGCTGCAGAAAGAATCAATCCTTCCACTTCAAGAACAAACTCTAACATTAGTCCTAACCCGAAACCTACTAACAATACGCCTACCAACACCAACCGTACTAATGTAACCCCCAACCGGACAACCACCACTCCTGTGACACGTCCTAACACCACTCCCAAACCTGCTCCTTCCAACCAATACGCTCGTCCTTCCCAGAACAGTTCCAGGACCCCATCTTCTAGCACCACTCGTCCCTCTTCCACTACCACTCGCCCTTCTTCCAGCACCAGTTGGTCCAGACCTTCTTCTTCCAACACTGCCAGACCCAGTTCCACATACAGCAACTCCTCACGCAACCAATCAACAAGTTCATCATACAGTAATTCAAATTCTTACAGATCAAATTCTTCCTATAGCCGACCGAGTTCGTCCTCATACAACTCGGGCTCATCATCCCGCAGCAGTTACAGTTCCTCTTCCCACAGCAGTTCATCATACAGCGGATCCTCTTCCTCCAGAAGCAGCGGATCATCCTATAGTGGAAGTTCTTCACGCAGCAGCGGTGGCAGACGATAAAACCAACTTTAATAAAACCTTTTTGAAACAATGAAAAAGTTATTAAGCAGCATATTGATTATCAGTCTTTTTTGTACCGTAATGGCCCAAGGAGACTATGAGGCGTTCCGCTTCTCACAAATCGAATATCAGGGTACAGCGCGCTACATGGGAGCGGGCGGCGCCTTCAGCGCTACCGGCGGCGAATTTTCAGCTCTCAATGTCAACCCTGCCGCCATCGGACTGTACAAACGCCATGAGGTTACCCTCACCCCACTGTCCATCGCTTTCACCAATAACAGTTCCTCCTACTATGGGAACACAAGTTCCACTATGAAAGCCAAATACACGGTTCCACAGTGCGGTCTGGTTATCTCCAACCACATTGAGAATTCCAACTGGAACTACTGGCATTTCGGGTTCGGATACAACCGTATCATGGACTACAACAACACTTTCCGCGCCAACGGAATTGTCAGCAATTCCATAGTGAACACCATCCTACCCCACGCCAACGGCACACCTTACAGCGCCCTCACCGGAGACGCATCCCTGGCTTGGAGCACTTGGCTGATTGACACTATTCCAGGCACTAACAATCTGTATTACAGTCCTTTTGAAAACGCCAAACTGGAACACGACGCTGTTGTGAAAACATCCGGAGCCATGGACGAAATCAGTTTTTCTTTCGGCGGCAACTATTCCGACAAACTTTTTGTCGGCGCCACCATTGGTGTTCCTGTGCTTGACTACAAAGAGGTGATCTCGTACGCTGAAACCGCTTCCGACGAAGTTACCCTGTCTCACGGCATCCGCTCGTTCCAAACCAACAGCACTCAACAGAATTCCGGAGGCGGCATTAACTTGAAGTTGGGTCTCATCTATCAGCCCGTTAACTTTTTACGAGTTGGTGCCTCGTTCCAAACGCCCACCTATTTCTGGAGAATTCGCGATTCCTATAACCGCAACATGATTTCTTACTACACGAACGGCAAGAACTCCGACACTTGGAGTTACGATAACGGTTACCGTTTCTCGCTCACCACTCCGCTCAAATTTAATGTAAGCGCCGCTTTCCTCATCAAGAAACGCGCCTTCATCTCCGCCGAGTATGATTTCATCGACTACTCCATGTCAAAACTCTATGCTGATGATTATTCTTTTGACACAGAGAATCAGGCAATTGACAACAAATTTGGCATCTGCCATACGGTAAAATTGGGTGCCGAAGTGAATGTGACTTCCAAGTTCCTGCTTCGCGCGGGTTACAACTATAAAACTTCTCCCTACAAGAATTTCGCCTCCAGTTTCAACGGAAGCGCACATTACGGTTCTGTCGGCTTCGGCATCCGCACAAAATATGTGTTCTTCGACATGGCATATGTGATGAAATACGGAAAAGACAGTTTCTGGTTGTATCCTGATAACAGCTCTCAAAGCTTGGGCGAATACGAAGACCTTGTTCATAACCCTGGTTCGGATACCTATCTTAGCGCCATCTCCACCAAAGGCTTATCGCACAGAGTTGTCGCCACCATCGGATGTAAGTTCTAAATAACTATGTATAAGCGTATTATAGCAGCATTCATCATTGCTATTTTCGTTGGAGAAGTTTCGGCACAATCCATCTATAATACGGCATTCCATCATTTTACCACCGATCCTATGGCCAACATATATGGCTGGCAGGGATCCCAACTGAACAAATACACGTCTGAAGGGAAATTCCTTCAGACGTTTGGCATTCCTTCTTATGGTAATATCGCCCATGTGGATGCGGATAACGCTGTAAAAACCTTAGTATTCTACCAGGAAGCAGGCAAACTGGTTCTGCTGAACAACAAACTGGCACCCATCGGCAACGAGTTGGACCTTTTCGAACACGACTTGACCTCCATAACACTGGCGGCTCTCTTCGGAAACAACCAAATTGTCTTATTTGATGAACCCAACCAAGACCTCTACATCACCGATCTGAATCTGAATGTTGTCACCAAAACCCATTGCAGTTTTCCCGAAGAAATAGCCCCATTCTTTCTGCAATCCGAATCCGACCATTGCATTATGCTGGTGGACTCTCTGAAGGGCATCTTCTTCTTTGACCGGTTCGGTACCTTCGATCGGCGGTTGCCCATTCCCGGAATCCTTTCCGCCCAACTATATGGAGACAATCTGATTTATCTGAAAGACAACACCTTATATCAATATAACAGAAAAAAACTGGAACAAACCCATACAAGTCCATCCTTCGTTACAAATAGCAAGGAAATCCGCATAGCCGGAACCTGGCGCTTCATTTTGGACAAGGATGGCACTCTGCACACTATTCAACAATAACAATCAAGATATCGGCACTATGAAAAGAACACTTGTCACGCTTGCCCTACTATTGAGCATAATTCCGGCTTTCAGCACCCATATTCTGATTCCCATGGATTTGGAACAAAGCAACCACTTAAAGGCATACGGAATCGCCTATTATGCGGTGGCACATCAGATTGACATGAGCTGGCTGTTGAACTATCGGGGAGGCAGTTTTATGTGTGGGTATAGCGATGCGGTAGAGAACGAATGCCGTGTCAGAGGAGTCTCTTTTCAAGTCATCGCCGATGTACAGGCCCAGCAGATTCTGAACGAGATTTCCTCCATGGAAAACAACATGAACGAAATCCGGCTCACCAAAGAGCCCAAAATAGCCGTATATTCTCCTAAGAACAAACTTCCATGGGACGATGCCGTAACGCTTGTGCTCACTTACGCTGAAATCCCCTATACCGTCATTTACGACGAAGAGGTTATCGGGGGGGAGTTGCCTAAATACGACTGGCTGCACTTGCACCATGAGGACTTCACGGGCCAATACGGCAAGTTCTGGGCAAGTTACCGCAATGCCAAATGGTATCAGGATGATGTGCGCGAAAACGAGGACCGTGCAGCGCGTCTGGGTTTTGCAAAAGTGTCGCAGATGAAACTGGCCGTGGCCAAGGGCATCCGCGATTTCGTGGCGGGTGGCGGCTATTTGTTTGCCATGTGCTCCGGTCCTGACAGTTACGACATCGCCCTGGCCGCCGAAGGCGTGGACATCTGCGATGTGATGTTCGACGGCGATCCGATGGACCCGCAGGCACAAAGCAAACTGAACTACAACAACTGCTTCGCTTTCACCAACTTCCGCATCGTGACCAACCCTTACGAATACGAGGTTTCCGACATTGATGTTAAACCCACCATCCACCTGACCAACAAGAGCAACGATTTCTTCACCCTGTTCGAATTTTCCGCCAAGTGGGACCCCGTTCCCACCATGCTCTGTCAGAACCACATGAATGTTATCCCGGGGTTCATGGGACAAACCACCGCTTTTCGCAAGGATGTCATCAAACCCACGGTAACCATTATGGGAGAATCCGCCCAATTTGATGAGGCACGATATATTCACGGCGAATATGGCAAAGGAACCTGGACCTTCTATTCCGGCCATGATCCCGAAGATTATCAGCATCTAGTAAACGACGAGCCGACCAATTTGGATCTTTTCCCCAATTCGGCCGGCTATCGGTTAATCTTAAACAATGTGTTGTTCCCTGCCGCTAAGAAGCAGCAGCAGAAAACCTAAACAATACCCAATGTCTGTTTGATTTTGGAAGTCAAAATATCGATGCCTTTTTCGTTTTCGGCACCGATGGGGATGATAATATCCGCAAGGCGTTTTGAGGGCTCAATAAAGAGCTCGTGCATGGGTTTCACGAAGTTCTGGTAATGAACGATGGACTTGTCCAGTCCACGCCCGCGCTCGTTCACATCGCGCTGGATAATGCGAATCAGGCGCTCGTCGGCATCGGTATCCACAAAAACTTTTATATCCAGATTCCGGCACAAAGAAGCGTCAGTGAAAATAAGAATTCCTTCCACAATGAGCACATCGCAAGGGTTTACGGGAATGGTATCCTTTCCTCTACCGCAAGTCACATACGAATAGGTAGGCATCTCAATAGGATTCCCGGCACGCAACTCGTCAATATGTTTTACCAGCAGCGGCCATTCGATAGCTGACGGATGGTCGAAGTTGATCTTCTCTTTCTCTTCTTGCGGAAGATGTCCATTATCCTTGTAGTAAGCGTCTTGTGACAAAACGCTCACTTTCTCACGCGGAATGCTTTGGATGATTTTCTTTACAACAGATGTTTTCCCGGAACCGGAGCCGCCGGCGATGCCAATCACTAACATAGGAGTATCTTTTAAATTACCGTTGCAAAGATAACTATTTTTCAATAAAAAAACACGCTGAATTCAGCGTGTTTTTCTTTTCATTCCTGTTGCCCCGATAGGACTCGAACCCATACAAACAGAACCAGAATCTGCTGTGCTACCATTACACCACAGGGCAATTCGTTTGAGCGCGCAAAAATACATTTTTTTTTGAAACACGCTCAAACGAATTTTTATTTTTTTGTTTTTTCTTTTATGAGACGAAGACCACTTCGTACCAGAGGTATCCGCTCACCACTACTTCCTTGTAGTACACATTATCAACTTTGAAGTACACATTGCCGTCGAGTACAATCTCTTCGTAGTTGCTGGGCAGTTCTGCCACACGTGCTCCGATGGGAGGTGCCACCACTTCGTAGTCATTCTTTCTCGGCACATAGAAGGTTCCATCATCGTAGTAGTAGGTCACATTTCTGTGGATTACGATCACCGGTCTCCAGGTGTGGAAGATGGTGTGGGCAATCACGGCTCCGATAGGCGGGCGGCAGATTATGTAGTATCCGTTGATATAGCGGCAGAAGACGCTGTTGTAGAAGTAGTAGGGCATGCCGTGATAGTACACCGGGCGGATGTGACGCGGGACGACCATGTGGTATCCGAAGTTGTGGTGATTCGGGTGCATGTACGGAGCGGGTTTCGGCGCGTGACCCGGGGCACCAGCGTGACCGTAGTTCTGCGGAGCTGGCTGCGGACGGGCTTGCCCATGATCATTGTATCCTCTCTTGGTAGCATCATCCGTTGTAGCGCTGGCAGTGGGCGCGGGACCTCTGCTGGAAACACTGCTGCTGGCAGCGGGCTTGTTGCTTGCAGTGGCGGTTCCACTGCTTGTACGAGCGTTGGTTGCCGTAGAAGACGGTGTTGCCGTAGTGGGTTTCGTGCTCACACTACCCGTTCTGCTTGCGGAGGTGGGAGTGGATGCGGGTCTTGCTGTTGAAGAACCAGCACTGGCAGGTGTCCGTGACACGGATGATCCGCTTGAACTTGTATTGGCAGGTCTTGTAGTTGCTGCCGATGACGGTCTTGCCGTAGCGTTGGAAGCGGGTCTTGCCGTAGAAGCGGAAGAAGGTCTGGCAGTTTGAGAGGAAGTCTGACGACTTACCGTGGTTGGTCTGGATGTGCTTGACGGACGAGCCGTTGCGTTGGAACGAGATGCTGCTGTTGACTGTGCTCTTTGATAGCTGTTGTTCGCTTTGTTAAGCTGAGCATCCCCTTTCTGCATTTGGCGATTTGCCTGGGTGCTTACCGATGTAGTTTGAGTTCTACTACTGCTGGGAGCAGTTTGCCGTGCAGGCGCCTGGGCCATAACTTCCGTGAGGGTCAAACTCCCTACACAGAGCATCAACGACAGGATTAAGTTCTTTTTCATCTCTTTAAGATTTTAGATTGTTATAAAATCAATGTCAAAGACAACGAACAATCTATAATGTTTAAAATTAGTGTTGGATGATTAATCGTTTTGTCATCACTTTGCGTTCGTCACTTAGCGTAACTGTATAAAAACCAGCAGGTAACGAACGAATATCCATATTAGAATTATGGTGATCCAACGACTGCTGTATCAACAATCTTCCTGTAATATCATATATGGAAGCCGTAACTTGGGCACTTGATCCGGGAAAATGAACATGAATTTCAGTGGAGGCAGGATTAGGGAATATGGTAAAGGTGTCGTCTTCCGCCTCTTCAATTCCAGCCGGTGAATAGTCGCTGTCCCATCTGAGTTCAAAACCATCCCCATTCAAATAATTGTCGGAACGGAATTCAAAAGCAATATTATTAGAATAGAAGATCATATCGTCAGGGAGTTCAGAGCCCTGAATGGTAGCCAACAATTCTTTAGGGAAGACGGAGCGATCATAAATAAACAGATAATCGCCTGCGGCAATATCCAATTCAGTAAAAGAAACGCTAACCCAAGATGCGTGCGGAAGCGAGAGTCTCCACACACAATTGGCGTTGGATCTGTACTTCATATCCCCGCTACCATCTGTCAAGACTCCCCTGTATTTGCGAATTACATTGGACTGGCAAGATGCCTCATGGCGGGAAACCGAGTATTTCAAACGCCAACCTGGCGCGGTCACAGAATCATCCGTAACGAAGGTAATATACAGACTGTCCGTCTGGCAGTTGAATGAATTTTCGGAGGGCATGGAACCGGAGAAGGATTTAAGCAAACGCCCTTGGTTAGGATGCCCGTCCCAGAAGGAAAGGGAGTCATGGCCTTGTTGCGTTTCAAAGGCAAGCAATTGCACATGAACACTATAGGCGCTATCCTCCGTAATCACATAGGTACAATTGGCATTATTCAGATAATCCAAGGAGTTGCTTCCGTCTTCAAGCGTACCGCTGGCGCACTTAACAATGTTATTGGCACAATAGTAAGGGTAGTCGGGACTGCCCGGATAAATGTTCCGCACCACTCGTTGGGAGTGACTGTATCCGCCAACCGCATTGGAGTCGGCCGGTACCGCTTTCAGGATATAAAAACCGTTTGAGGATCCACCCCAACCGAAGTTGAAGTGGAAATAGTCTCTGTTATCATAGCCGTCGCACACGAAGGCGTGGCAACCCTCATCGCTGCAACCGGAATAATAGAGCGGGCGACTTGCATTCAAATCATCTTTCAGAATGTTTTTCCACTGGCTCAGACTATAACTCGAGCGTTCCAGGTATTCGCAATTGGTGCTGTATCCGAAATAATGCGTCAAAGCCCAAGGCACATCTTGAGAATACGCGCCGGAGCCGTCCGCACCATACATCATATCCACAGCCGTGCCGCAATGGAAGATCAATTTGGCAACTTCGTTGTTGTAGAAATCCAACTTGTCACTCATGGCCTCATAAAAATAGTTTTGCTGGGAGAAGTTCACATAGAAATCGCCGTAATCGGTATGGTTTGTGTGAGAACCTTGTCCACTATGCGGATATCGATAGTAGTACATTATCATGGCCATAGCCACAGCCACACATCCATTGGGCGTGCGCATGTCGTATCCGCCGGGAGCCTCGGGCTCGATTGGGGAATATGCGTTGTAATAGCGTGTTTGGTTCCAAAGGGCTGTGATCAGGGGGTGCACAATAACGGTATCCTGGTCTTTGGTTCCATAGGCATAATCCAAAGCATCCCATTGGTGCCGCACCTCTTCCGGTGGTGTAATTTGCTGATTACGGGCATATTGCACCTGACTGGCATAATACTCTATCCACATGTTGGCAGCGGGCGCGGGATTCTCATAATCATATTGCTGGTCGGTGGAATAGGCCAGCATGGGCATCACCGCATCATCAGCGGCCATCACGATAAAACCCTTCGGGAAATTCACGATCAGCAATAGCGTATCGTGCTGTTTTACCACAAAATGATAGTCTTTAGGCAATGAACATTCCTCCGGAGAACCGGCGGGGAGCACCTGCTGGAAAGCCGCAACCGCCCTGTTCATTAAATTTTTAGGAGTGACGGGGGCTGCGAAAGCGGAATTCACCACCATCAGTAACCCTGTCAGGAATGCCAATAAAAAGATCTTATTTTTCATTTTCTATTTTTTAAAGGGTGCAAAAATAAAAAAATTAGGATACTTGACGACAAATATCCTAATTAATTTATAAGCTTGCGGTCAACTAAAAGTTGTTAATGTCGGGGATGGGGTCCATCAGATCGTCATCTTTGTCCTCACGCATAGAACTGCCTGTGGAGCGTTGGAGCGAGGCGATGAGCGAACCGATCATCTTGGTGAGTTCCATCAGCTGGTTGCGGGAATGCTCGGTGGATTCTACCGGGAAAAGACCTTTTTTGGAGAGGATTTCGGTGAACACCACGCACTCGCGCACGGAACTCTTGGCCATTTTAAGATAATACAAGAACTGCGTTTTGCTGCGGGATGACCCTTCCGCTGTATGCAATGCGATATTCTGTGCGGATTTAAGGAAAGATTCAACCAAAACTTTTTGAGTAATAGTGTTTTCCAGTTTGCCTAATTCATCATATAGCCAAACAATGTAATCCATCGCTTTGGCATATATTCTCAGATCCTCAAACCTGAAGAAGCTAACGTTGCTATCGTTTTCGTTCATAATACTTAATCTTTATAAAGTTAATAATAGGCACCAAAAATAATTTTTTTTTTTCAAATCCGCAACTTTTTTTATGTTTTTTTGTTGTTTTTTTTCATCGTCTTGCATTTAAAGCGGCACCGATAGAGGAAAACAAAACCAAATTTTATTAATTTTGCAGCCGTTAAAACATACTGTCATTTTATAAAATGGGGAAGTTTCAGAAGATCAAAAACATTTGGAAGATAATCGTCAAGGATTGGAAGACGCGGTATCGTCTGGTTTTTTCCAATGAAGAAACCTTGGAGCAGCGTTTTGTGGTCAGGCACATCACCATTCAAAAAGTGTTTGTGGTAGCCGTCCTCGCCGCTTTCATTGTTTTCCTGCTCACAACTGTCCTCATTGCGCTGACTCCATTGCGCTTGTACATACCGGGTTACACCTCCAACAAAGACTACAAGATGTATCGACAGGCGGCCAACAAGATTGATTCGTTGGAGAAGGTTATCGCCTACAATCAGGAGTACATTGACCATTTTTCCGCCATGGCAAAAGGAGAAGTGCCCACGGCTGAAGAGATGGACAAGAATGCGGCCGCCACACCGCAGGTGCACACCCGTGAACGCCGCAAGGATCTGGCGAAACAGACTCAGAACATCATCGAAGAGGCCGAGATGATTTTGGGGCGTGTGCAGAACAACAGCACCGTGTCCACGCCCAGTATTGACCAAGCCAAAATCAGCAACCTCTCCATCTACCCACCCGCATTAGGTGCGGTTACGCGTGTGTTCAACCTCGGAGAGAACCATTTTGGCATTGACATCAACGGGAACAGCAACAGCGCTGTGAACTGCGTGGCCAACGGGGTGGTCATCTTCGCCGGTTTCAATGCCAACGATGGCCATGTCATCATCGTACAACACCCGGGAAACCTGATTTCCGTGTACAAGCGGAACTCCTCATTACTTAAAAAATGCGGCGACAAAGTGTATGCCGGAACCCCCATTGCCATTATGGGAAACAGCGGTGCCGCAGAGGGGAAAACCACCCACCTGCACTTTGAATTGTGGTATAACGGATTTCCTATCAACCCATTAGATTATCTTGTCATTCATTAGAATATGGAAAAAACAATCAGTATAGAACCCTCTGACGTGGTCGGATTGTACGGCAGTCAGAACGCGAATATAGAACTGCTCAAAAACATTTTCCCTAAGTTGAAAATCATTGCCCGAGGCAACGACATCAAGGTGGCGGGCGAGGATCACGAAGTGGAACTTTTTGAAGAGCGCGTGCAACTATTGGTCAAGCATCTGGAAGAATACGGGAAACTGACCGAAACCGACATTCTGAACATCATCGCCATGGAGGACGACAGTTTCTACCGTTTGGACGGCGATGGCAGCAATGTCATTGTGCACGGACGCGAGGGGAAAATCATCAAGGCCATCACACCCAACCAGAAAAAGATGGTGGAGAGTGCCAACAAGAACGACATGGTGTTTGCCATCGGCCCTGCCGGTACCGGAAAAACCTACACGGCCGTCGCACTTGCCGTCAGAGCACTGAAAAACAAACAGATACGCCGAATCATCCTGACCCGTCCGGCGGTGGAGGCAGGCGAGAATCTGGGCTTTTTGCCTGGTGATTTGAGGGACAAACTGGACCCCTATTTGCAACCGCTGTACGATGCGCTGTGGGATATGATTCCCATGCAGAAACTCATGTCGTACATGGAAGATAAAGTCATTGAAATTGCGCCGTTAGCCTTCATGCGCGGACGCACTTTGGACAATGCCTATGTCATCCTCGATGAAGCGCAAAACGCCACTTCGGCGCAGTTGAAAATGTTTCTCACCCGTATGGGCAAGAATGCCAAGTTCTTCATCACCGGTGACATCACGCAAATTGACCTGCCCAAGAACCAGCAGTCGGGACTTATTCAGGCCGACCGCATTTTGAGCAAGATTCCGGGCATTGACTTCATCTACATGGACGCTCGTGATGTGGTGCGCCATCATTTGGTGACCAAAATCATTAAGAGTTACGAAGATTACGAGGAAAAGCAGGCCGCTTACGAGCAGAAACGCAAAGAAGAGCGATTGGCGCAAAAGGCGGAAAACGAAACGGCAAATGAGTAAATCACTGAAAATCAGATATTATCTATATCCTTTCGCTTGGATTTTCGGAGGTATTGCCTGGATACGCCGCCGTTTGTACAAGGCCGGCATCCTGAAGACCTACCAACCCGAGATTCCGGTGGTTTGCGTAGGCAATATCGCCATCGGGGGAACAGGAAAGACACCTCATGCGGGATTCATTACCCGGGTGCTGTCGGAGCAATACCATGTGTCCATGCTGAGTCGTGGCTACGGGCGCACGAGCAAAGGTTACATCTTGGCCAACACCACGCCCATGGAGCAACTGTCGGCGGCCCTAATTGGCGACGAACCGCTGCAATTGCACGAGCGTTTTCCATCGTTGCCGTTGGCGGTGGCGGAAAACCGGAAAGAGGGCATCCGGAAGTTGTTGGAGTACGCGCCCGACACGGATGTCATCGTCATGGACGACGCCTACCAGCATTTGTCGGTAACCCCTACCCTGCGGATGATTCTGACCGAATACGCACGGCCCTATTTTGAGGACTATCCCATGCCCGCGGGACGATTGCGGGAATTTCCGTCCGCGGTGGCAGATGCCGACCTCGTAGTTGTCACCAAAGTGACCGACGAGATGGAGGCGATTGACCGTGACGCATGGCGCAAGCGGTTGGGACTCCGTGATGACCAGCCACTCTTTTTCACACGGTACCAGTACGCTGCGCCGGAGCCGGTGACTGCCGCCGCGCAAAATCTTTCACTGACATCCGACACCGACATCATCCTCATGACCGGCATCGCACGCTCGCAACCATTGTACGAGCATCTTCAATCCAACTATCACATTTCCAAACACATAAAATATCCTGACCATCACCGTTATACGATTTCTGAAATCGAACAACTGAAAAAATATTTCGGTGAGAACAGCGTTTTATTCACTACGGAAAAAGACTGGATGCGTCTGCAAGGCGAGAGCTTCAAAAAAACATTATCTTTGCTGCCCGTATTCATCCTGCCGATTGAAATCGAATTTTTAACTGAAGAAGAACATCAAACATTTATCCATATTTTAAAAGACCATGTTAGAAGAACGCAGAAAAAAAATTGAGGAAACCGTTTCCTATCTCAATAACAGAAAACACATCAGCCCTAAAATCGCCATCGTGTTGGGTTCCGGTTTGGGCGGACTCACGCAATCCATGGAAATCGTGGATGAGATTCCTTACACGGAGATTCCGAATTTCCCCGTTTCCACAGTAAAGGGACACAAGGGGACCATGATATTCGGCCGGCTGGGTGGCGTCGAAGTATTGGTCTTCAATGGCCGGATGCACTATTATGAGGGTTATCCGATGGATGTGGTCACCTATCCCCAGCAGATACTGAAAGGACTGGGTATCAATATTTTAATCTTATCCAATGCGGCGGGCGGCATGAATCCCACCTTTAAGGTTGGCGACATCATGATCATCAAGGACCACATCAATCTGTTTGGCAACAACCCGTTGATGGGACCGAATGACGATGAATTGGGGCCGCGCTTCCCGAACATGAGCGAGGTTTATTCGCACCGGCTCATCAAACTGGCGTACGAGAAGTCGAAAGAGACGGGCGTGCACTTGCAAGAGGGCGTCTATATGGGCGTTTCAGGACCCTGTTTCGAAACTCCTGCCGAGTATCGGATGTTCCACATCATGGGTGCTGACGCTGTGGGCATGTCCACGGTTCCGGAGGCCATCATGGCGCATCACAGAGGTCTGGAAATCTTTGCTTTGTCTGTCATCACCGACCTTGGAGTGGTTGGGCAAGTGATGGAAGCCTCGCACGAAGAGGTGTTGCAGGCCGCCAACACGGCAGGTCCGAACATGGTAAAGTTAATTTGCGCGATGCTGCCTGAGATGTAAGATTAGAAAACCACGGGCAGCAGCAGTTCCACGATAATAGCCACGAGCACGGCCACCAGTGCCACCCGGACCAATCCACGATTTTTCCAAGCCATGACAATAGCCACCATTGTTGCGATAGCGGCGGAGGCGAAGTGTGGTGTGGTTGCACCTGTTGGTGTGGTGGAATAGAGCACATCGGGGAAGGTCATGGCGGAAAGCACACAGAACGGGATATAGAACAAGAAATCCTGAATCCATTCGTTTTCCATCTTTTTCCGCACAAAACCGATAGGTATCACGCGAATAAGATAAGTGGTGAGTGCCATAATCACCATACAGATGGCGACATTCTGCATACTACACATGGGCACCTCCTTCCTGAGCATTTCTTCTTCTAAACCGTTTCACCTCCTTGATAGAGGCGCAGATAGCGGCACCGAGGATGGCGGAAATGATAATAGCCCAACCCCCGCCGCCGCTCTTGGAGAGCACATTGATGCCGGGCACATATTTGAACAGGCAGGAGAGCAATGCGGAAACGATGACCGCAATGGCCACTTTCCTACCCTTACGGGCTGGCGGGATGATGATAGCAATGAACATGCAGTAGAGGGCGATGCCGAAGCAGCCCTGGAGCATGGGCGAGAGCAAGCTGGAGGCCACTGCGCCGAGGCAGGTTCCCAGCGTCCACCCGAAAATTGGGGTGGCCATCAAACCGCCGAAGAACGGGAAGTTGACATCGTCTTTTTCCATGGAAGCGAGCGCGAAAACCTCATCCGTGATGCAGAAGGCCATGATGGCGCGTTTATAGAAGGGCATGTCGGAGGCCACTTTCTGGGAAAGCGACAACGACATCAGCATATAGCGCAGATTGATGACGAAAGTGGTGATTACCAGTTCGATATAGGGTGCGCCGCCCTCGATGAGGCGTATGCCCGCGAACTGGCCCGCCGAAGCCATGTTGGTAAGAGAGATAATCGTGGCCTCCAACGGATTGAACCCCATCTTCACGGCAATCAAACCGAAGGTAAAAGAGACGGGAATGTAGCCCAAACAGATGGGAAATCCCTTCTTTATACCTCTAACAAACTCACTCATAGACGATTATCTTTTCAGTTTTGAGATTGCAAAGATAGTAAAAATTAAGTTCTCAAAAATGACATAAAATATGGCCAACGGGATTAATGTAGAATTATTTTTATATATTTGCGAACATATTTTTTAGCATACAGCAAATATTATCATTAATCAACTCAGAAAGAATTAGACATCAATTTCAGAACATATATGCACATGATGAATGGACTAAGGGAAGAGCTAAGTGGTTCAAAATTCTGGACATCGAATCAACTTGGTTTTGGTATTTCGGTAGTTTCAATGGCAATACATTATGGTAGAATCGTATAATACTGCTATGTATGAATAAAAACATTACTTATACATTGATATTTATCAATTTGCTGTTTTTCAGTTGTACAAAACCAACATACCAATTCCCTAAAGAACCATATACGGGAGGAGAACTGCGGACAGATGGTTTTTATTATACTAATCTTTATTATCATGATCGTAACAATGTTCCTTCTGATGGATACTTTCACCTGATTTTTTTATACAGAGATGGTTTATGGTTTGAAGGTGTTTCTTTTTTCGAAGCCAATGATATTAACATGATTTCGCAAGAGTGCATCGAGCATGTCATATCTGCGTATCCTTGGCGTTACGACAATATTAACAAATGGGGTGTCTATAAGGTCCTTAAAGATCGATTATATTGGACAATATGTGAGTATCGAGGGATGGGAGACTGGTTTACTTCCTTGGATTCAGCCTACATTCTAAATGATACCACTTTTGTAAAAGTAAATTATACTTCCCAGAGTAATGGCCATCAGCCCTACGAAATCACCTATCATTTCCACCAATTCCCCTACAAGCCGGACAGCAGCGTTGCATACCAGTGGTGGTAAAATACTGTTATTTTATTGTTGAAACGATAAAAATATTGCCGTCTTCAGCCCGTCAATGGCGGCACTCATAATGCCTCCCGCGTAACCGGCACCTTCACCGATGGGATAGATGCCTTTTACAGAGCACATCCTATCGTCGCCACGTGTCATGCGCACGGGAGAGGAGGAGCGCGTTTCCACGCCCGTGAGCACCGCGTCAGGATCGGCAAAGCCGGGCATCTTGCGGTCGAAGAGCGGCAACGCTTTCTTCAGGGAGTCCACCACATAATCAGGGAGACAGCGGTGAAGGTCGCAGAAACATACCCCGTGGGGATAGGAGGGCTTCACGCTACGGTATCTTTCCGCCACTTTGCCTTGCAGGAACTCACCCACCAGATTGCCCGGGGCGCGGTAGTCGCCCGCCACCTGGAAGGCCAGCCGTTCGTATTTCTCCTGATAGTCCAGTCCATCCAACGGACTGTCTTTCAGATAGTCATCGGGGTTCACATTGACCAGCAGCGCGCTGTTGGAGTTGGCCTTGTCGCGGTTGCGCTCGCTCATACCGTTGGTTACAATCGTCTCCGGATCGTTGGTTGAAGCCAGGACTGTGCCTCCGGGGCACATGCAGAAGGTATAGACACTCCGGTCTTCCAAGTGAACCACTCCCTTGTAGGAAGCGGGCGGAAGAATGCGCGCAGCATCGCCGTACTGCATCCGGTTGATGCGTCGTTGCTGGTGCTCGATGCGCACGCCCATGGAAAAGGGTTTTGCCTCCATCTCCATGCCGCGCTCAAACAGCCTTTTGATAGTGTCGCGGGCCGAGTGGCCCAAACCGAGCAGCACATGATGTGTTTTGATTGTCAATTCGGGTTCACAAACCAGTTCAAGCACCTCATCCTGCTTCTTGAAGTCCGCGAAAACGGTGTTGAAATGGAACTCGCCGCCCAACGATTCAATCTCGAGGCGGATGTTGCGCACCACCTTTTCCAGATAATCGGTGCCCACATGCGGATTCTGCATATAGGTCACATCCTCATGCGCGCCATGCTTATGGAACTCCTGCAGCACAAAGTCGTTGTATTCGCTGTGTACATTGGTGTTGAGTTTGCCGTCGGAAAAGGTGCCGGCGCCACCCTCGCCAAACTGCACATTGGAGTTGGGATTGAGCGTTTTCGTGTAGAGAAAATCGGCCACCGCGCGCTTGCGATCCTCGATTTTGTCCCCACGCTCCAGAATAATGGGCTTGGCATGGCAGCGCGCCAGATACAGGGCAGCGAACATGCCGGACGGCCCGAAACCGACCACCACGGGGCGGAGGTCGTCTTTCCATTCGGGATATTGAAGTTGCACTGGCTCTTTGTATTCGGACACTCCGTCTTTTACCAACAATGATTTGTAATTGTCGGGCAGGGTGACCGCCACTTGATAGTCGAACATCACCTTGTTTTTCTTACGGGCGTCAATGGCCTGGCGCACGATTTTAAAATCTTGAACATCCTCATGTCGGATATGAAATTGCTGGCACACAGCGTTTTTCACATTCGGATTGGCCGAAACGGGGATGCGGATGTTGGAGAGTTTCAGTTTCATAGCACGCAGGATTTTCGGTGCAAAAATATGATTTTTGCGCATAACGCAGGATTGTGTATTTTTGCACCCATAAAAATCATCATGCCCAAACTGCACGAATTATTCTGGTCCTTTTTCAAAATCGGCACCTTCACCATAGGTGGCGGATACGCCATGATACCGCTGATGGAGAAGGAGATTGTGGACCGGCGGGAATGGATGAACCGCGAGGAGTTCATGGACATTCTGGCTGTTTCGCAAGCCATGCCGGGCATCTTCGCTGTCAACATGGCAACTACTGTAGGGTACAAGTTGCGCGGACACAAAGGGGTATGGGTTTCCATCATCGGCAATATTGCCATGCCCATCCTCATCATACTCGGATTTGCCACCTGCTTCCGTTTTTTGAAAGACAACCCCACTTTCGAAGCCATTTTCAAGGGCATCCGTCCCGCGGTGGTAGCATTGATTGCGGCTCCCGTCTTCAACATGGCCAAGACTGCCAAAATCAGCTGGCGCAACTGCTGGATTCCGTTATCGGCCATGCTTTTGATTTACCTGCTGGGTGTATCGCCGGTATGGATTATTGCCGTCACCATCCTGGGAGGTGTTCTCTACAGTATATGGAAGAAGAGAAAGGAGGGTAAAGCATGATATTCTTACGGTTGTTTCTCATCTTCTTGAAAATCGGTATTTTCAGTTTTGGTGGCGGGTTGGCCACCATTGCCTTGATTCAGAACGAAGTCGTGGAAAAGCAGGGGTGGCTTTCCGCACAGGAGTTCACCGACATTGTGGCCACCTCGCAAATCACGCCAGGACCTGTGGGTATTAACACAGCCACCTACACGGGCTACACCGCCATCGTCAACGCCGGCTATTCGGAAGGTCTCGGCATCGTGGGGGCGCTCCTCGCCTCGTTTGCCGTCATCCTCATCCCCGTCATTTTAATGCTGATAGTCAGCAGGTTGCTTTTGAAGCACAAAGACAACCGCATCGTTACGGATGTCATGTCATTGCTTCGGCTGGCCATTGTGGGTTTGATTGCCGCTGCCGCCCTGCTGCTCGCCACACCGGAGACTTTCGGCAACGCGTCACCGCAACTTTGGATTAGCATCGCCATTTTCGCCATCGTTTTTCTTGCCTCCCTCATGTTCAAGGCCAGTCCTATTTTACTGATTTTATTGAGTGGAGTTGTGGGGTTCATGGTTTATGGGGTGATACTATAGGACCGCTTTTTCACCAATACCCAAAGCATTGCGTAAATCTGTTAAAAATCCATATGAATTCGATATACCAATGTACTTTTGAGCAAGATTTTGCAGGTGGGGTATTGCAATTTCAGAATTAATTTGTGCAATGATATAGAAGTTGACCCAACATAATTGGTCTATTGATTTGGATTCCGCCGTTCACTATGTTCACGGCGGAATGGTGCTCGCACTGAAGTGTTTTTGGGAAAGATGGGCGGCATTAGAGGGCATTCCAAACACAGCACCAACTTTCTGCCGCCCATCTTTCCCTCCTTTACCTGAGTGGCAGCGCACCATTCCGCGAGACGCGCAAGCGTGAGCGGAATCTATTATTAACCAGGTCAACTGCTATATCATTTCCTATTTTTTCAGCACTCATCCGGATTTCAGTGTATTAGTTTTTCAACAGACATCCTCCTTTTAATTTTCAACATCTTCCAGCAAGATATACACGGGCAGATGGTCGGCGTAGCCGCCGATATAGCGAGGACCCAGGAAAGTGCGGAAGGTTTTCACGCCCCCATATTTCTCATCCGGAACCAACAGAAAGGGGGCTTGAAAAATATGGGGTTGGTGTTGGGCAATATGAAGACAGTTTTCATCAAGTAAGAGTGAATGGGAGACAATCATCTGGTCTAAGCATCCCCAAAAATCCTCATGCTTGTGTGAACCGACATTGTTCTGATTCACAAAATGATACATCAGATTAAAAAGCGTGTCCTCCATATTGTCAGGACTATATTTTTTGGCACGGAGATGCTTCTCCATACTCTCATCGGTGGCGTAGTCGTTGAAATCGCCCATGAGCAGAATATTGGCGCTGGCATTTTCAGACAGCACTGAATCCACCAATTGGCGGGCCACATCGGCATAATAGTTGCGTTTGGGTATGGTGGCCGCATAGCCACCGAAGCGCGAGGTCCAGTGGTTGACGATGATGTGAATGGAATCGCCGCAAGGAAATTTGACGAGCGCGTAGAGCAAGTCGCGGTTGCGGGTTTGGGGTTCGAAGGGAAAGACGACGGGCACTTTATGTTCGCGCAGGATGGACACCATGCTGTCGCGATAGAGCAGGGCCACATCGACGCCACGGCGGTCGGGTGAGTCGTGGTGCACAAAGCGGTAGCCGTAAGTTTTGAGGGGCGAGCGGTGGCAGAGATCTTTGAGTACTCGCTCATTCTCGATTTCGGCGAGTCCGATAACCGCCGGAGGACTGCCCTGCCCCATGGCGATGAACACCTTGGCCACATTGGCAATCTTCTTGTAGTACTTGCCATACGACCAATGGTAAGCACCTGTGGGGGTGAAGTCTTCATCGCGCGTAAGCGAGTCGTCGGAGGGGTGGAACAGGTTTTCCACATTGTAAAAGGCGACGATTAGCGAGTCGTTTTGCTTTTGGGCATACACGCACGATGCGCATAGCAGCATACAAAGCGTGAGAATTTGTTTTGTTTTCATTTGATAAAGGTTTTTGATTGTTATTGATTTATAATCCGATGTCCGTAGTCATGATTTCCATCTTGCTGAAAGCGAACAGTTTCTTGCCGAGGTCCTTCAGTGAAGCGCCGATGTGATAGACGGTGTCATCAACGATTAGGAATCGGTCGTGATAGCGGGCGCTTTTGCGAATGGTGATGGGAGGGTACTGGCGGTT
>JAEEGL014595147.1_pt1 | contig 91645 bp, 66 predicted proteins | sample 9134231 | NCBI WGS metagenome assembly JAEEGL01 (sample SAMN16246548, study PRJNA631951) | gut metagenome | biome: gut microbiome; feature: rumen; material: fiber-attached | host: Bos | place: Iran: Karaj | collected 2018-10 | reverse complement strand
CTCTATCCGGTAGTTTAAAAGCTTCATACCTTATATTATATAAGAATGACGGTTCGTTCAATTACCCAAGAGACCGAAGTCTCTCGCTTCTTGTACTACTTCTTTCTCTGTCTATGTAAGTCTTTCAAAGAACTCTTTCTTTTGTTATCGCTAACAGGCTCTCCCTGAAAGCGGATGCAAAGGTACAAAGTTTTTGCGAAACTGCAAACAAAAAAGGAAGAAAAGTTGTGGTTTTAACAATTATTTTGATTTCTACTCGGTATATCTGAGCAAAAGAACTGGCTACTCCTTATTATATATATGCGCGCGTGAAGAACAACCCCTACCCCAGCCCTCCCCGAGGGGAGGGAGAAGGAAGGAGAAAGAAGCCCACCCCCGACCCCTCCCATTGCAGCGCCACACTCTGCTTGCAGAGAAAGGGAGGAGAGGAGGAAAGAAGAGAGGAAAAAGAAGAAAAATGCATAAATGTTTGGTTATATGCAAGGAATTGTATAATTTTGCAGCCAAATTCGTATAAATATACTAACATGAAGGTCAAGAACACCCGTTTGGAAGCTTTACGCATGATTATCTCCAGTCATGAGTTAGGTAGTCAGGATGAGCTGTTGGCAGCGCTCAAGAAGGAAGGTTTCCAACTGACGCAGGCCACGCTAAGCCGCGACTTGAAACAGTTGAAGGTGGCAAAGGCAGCGACGATGCGTGGAAACTACGTGTATGTGTTGCCCAACGACACGATGTACAAACGCATCTCGACACCTCAATCGTTAAAGGAGATGATGCAGGTGCCTGGGTTTCTGAGTATCCATTTCTCTGGAAACATGGGAGTCATCAAGACGCGTCCCGGGTACGCCAGTTCTATCGCTTACAACATTGACAACAGTCACATTGAAGAGATATTGGGTACCATCGCTGGTGACGACACCATATTTATTGTCATCAAGCAGGGTACAACGAAGGACGAGGTGGTGGACGCCTTAAGCAATGTAGTGCCGAATATGAGGTGAGAAGTAAAAGTTAAGAAAATAAGTACACATTATTATATAATGGAACAGAAAGAAGATATAGAAGTGTTAGTGGCAGGACCGGAGCATGAGGTCTATGTAGATACCATCCTGCAGACCATAGCTGATGCCGCCAAGGTGCGTGGTACGGGTATTGCAAAGCGTACGCATGAGTATTTGGCGAAGAAGATGTTTGAGGCCAAAGCCGTCATTGCCCTTGCGAAGGACGGTCGCTTTGCCGGTTTCAGCTACATCGAGACATGGGAAAACCAGCAATACGTGACCACCAGCGGTCTGATAGTACACCCCGACTTCCGGGGGCTGCACATTGCCAAGCGCATCAAAGATCTCACCTTCACGCTGGCTCGTACCCGTTGGCCACACGCCAAGATATTCTCGCTGACGAGTGGTGCTGCTGTCATGAAGATGAACACCGCCTTGGGCTATCAGCCGGTGACGTTTGCCGACTTGACGGACGACGAGGCCTTCTGGAAGGGTTGTGAGGGTTGTGTCAACTACCCCGTGCTACGTGAACGCAATCGTAAGTTCTGCATTTGCACCGCCATGCTCTTCGACCCCACGGAGCATCTGCCTGCCAAGTTGTCTGACGATGTGCTGTCACGCATCAAGCACTTACAAGAATTAGAAGAACATAAATAATCAAGGAATATGAGTAAGAAGAAAGTAGTAGTAGCATTCAGTGGTGGTTTGGACACCAGCTACACCGTGATGAAACTGACGCAGGACGGCTGGGATGTCTATGCAGCCTGTGCCAATACGGGAGGTTTCAGTGCAGAACAGTTGAAGACCAACGAGGAGAACGCCTATAAGTTGGGCGCCAAGGCCTACGTGACGCTGGACGTGACGCAGGAGTATTACGAGAAGTCGCTGAAATACATGATTTTCGGTAATGTGCTGCGTAACAACTGCTACCCCATCTCCGTCAGCAGCGAGCGTATCTTCCAGGCGATAGCCATTGCCCGCTACGCCAATGAGATTGGTGCCGACGCCATCGCCCACGGTTCGACAGGTGCTGGCAACGACCAGATTCGCTTCGATATGACATTCCTGGTGATGGCTCCCGGTGTGGAGATCATCACCCTGACCCGTGACCATAAGCTGACCCGCAAGGAGGAAGTCGATTATCTGAACGAGCACGGCTTCTTTGCCGACTTCACGAAGCTGAAATACAGTTATAATGTGGGCATCTGGGGCACTTCCATCTGTGGTGGTGAACTGTTAGACCCCACACAGGGCTTGCCTGAGGATGCCTATCTGAAGCACGTCACTGCCAAGGAGCAGGAGTCGGTGCTGAAGATACAGTTTGAGAAGGGCGAGATCGTCGGTGTCAACGGCGAGCACTTCGACGACAAGGTGAAGGCCATCCAGAAGATTGAGGAGATTGGTGCCTCCTACGCTATCGGTCGTGACGCCAACGTCGGCGATACGATTATCGGCATCAAGGGGCGTGTCGGTTTTGAGGCAGCCGCCCCAAAGCTGATCATCGAGGCACACCGCCTGTTAGAGAAGTCAACTCTCAGTAAGTGGCAGCAGTACTGGAAGGACCAGGTAGCCAACTGGTATGGTATGTTCCTGCACGAAAGCCAGTACCTGGAGCCCGTCATGCCCGATATTGAGGCCATGCTGACCAGCAGCCAGCGTAATGTCACCGGTACCGCCATCCTGAAACTGCGCCCCTTCGGTTTCGAGACCGTAGGTGTTGACAGTGCCAACGACCTCACCAAGAGCAAGTTGGGCGAGTACGGCGAGACCCAGACGGGTTGGACTGCCGACGAGGCGAAGGGCTTCATCAAGGTCAGCTCTACCCCACTTCGTGTCTATTACGGTATCCATAAAGACGAGAAGAGATAAAAGAGACCCACCCCCAACCCCTCCCTGTGAGGGATGGGAGTAAAAACATAAAATATGATTAAAGTTGGAGTTTTAGGTGCGGCAGGTTATACGGGTGGTGAACTTATCCGCCTGCTGCTGAACCACCCCAAGGCAGAGATTGTCTTTGCCAATAGTGAGAGTAATGCCGGCAATCTGGTGAGTGACGTCCATGAGGGACTGGTTGGAGAAACCGACTTACGATTCACGGCAGAGATGCCTTTCGAGGAGGTTGACGTGGTGTTCTTCTGCTTCGGTCACGGCAAGAGTGAGCAGTTCCTGAAGGAGCATAGTATTCCTGCCAACGTGAAGATTATCGACCTTGCCCAGGATTTCCGCATCAAGGGCTGCCACGACTACATCTACGGCTTGCCGGAGACCCATCGCGACCAGATTCGCAAAGCCCAGCACTTGGCAAATCCCGGTTGCTTTGCCACCTGCATCCAATTGGCCCTGCTGCCGGCACTGAGTGCGGGCATCATCAGCGGCGACATCCACGTCAATGGCATTACCGGTTCTACGGGTGCCGGCCAGAAGCCCGGTGCCACCACCCACTTCTCATGGCGCAACGACAACTGCTCGGTGTATAAGACCTTTACCCATCAGCACCTGTTAGAGATCAACCAAACGGTACAGGAGCTCTCTCCGGGCTATGACGGCAGGGTACTGTTCATTCCCCAGCGTGGCTGTTTTGCCCGTGGCATCTTTGTCACCGCCTACGCCCAGTGCGACAAGTCGTTAGAGGAGGTGCAGCAGATTTATGCCGACTACTACCGCGATGCTGCCTTCACCCATGTAGTGACGAAGAGTCCCGACATGAAGCAGGTGGTGAACACCAACAAGGCAGTGGTGTATGTGGAGAAATACGAAGACCAGCTGTTGATGATTTCGTGTATCGACAACCTCTTAAAAGGTGCCGTCGGTCAAGCCGTGCAAAACATGAATCTTATGTTCGGCAACGAAGAGACCGACGGCCTACACCTGAAGGCCAGCGCCTTCTAATGTACTATCACTTTCCGCTGGTGTAGGTAAACACCCTTCCTGGTGGGCTTGCCACCCAGTTTACGACCACTCAGGTCGTACCAGCCAGTTTCTGACGACACCTTATCGTCAGGCTTTGCTGGTTGCACACATGTAGTAATAGAATCAAAAGTTGTTGCCACTTCATCCATCTCTCCATGGCCCGTATAAAGCAGATACGCTTGGAAAGGAGCGAGGTATTGTTCTTGCGCCATGGCCGGATCTGAGGATGCCGTTATGCGCCATGAGTTATCAGGCTGCAAGACATAAGCCTTCATTGCTAAGCCCTCCTCATGCGTCATGGTATGCATCGTTCCGCAGAGCGTGAAGTTGTCCCTCTCCACACTGCCAGCCTCTGCAGTATGAGAGAAGGTGACATTCGTCATACCGAGGTCAACGACATACGCAGAAGCCTCATCCGTTCTGTGATAGGCATGGGCAGCCGATTGCTCATTCACCACCAACACATAGGGTTGATAAGCTTCCATGACGCCTTCAACCTCTTGAAGGGTGACACCTTCCCCATCCGTAACATCCAAGAAATACGCCGTAGTGTTCTCTGGCACAGGAAGGTCGTAGGGCAGGCATACGGTCGTGCTTCCGTTCGTCACCTCACGGACATAGACCACTTTGTCTGCCTCCACATCAATGGGCAGGTCGAAATTAGAGATATCTGTCAGGTCCATCGTTTCACATGTGCCGTCACCGTTAACCACATTCGTCACACCTTCGGTGGTACTCACGCCTTCAGGCAGCACAACAATGATATCCGATGGCATATCGTTAAAAGCCTCTGAAGACACTTCGGTTACCCCGTATTCCGTACTATTCTCGTCTACGAGCGTAGTCGGGAGCTCAGCCGTGCCCTCGAAGAATCCCTCAGGGAGTTCGTTAATCACCACATTGACGTTACCCTCATCGTCCACTACGATATCGGCATTGGCTTCACCACCACTTTCATAGAGTAACTGTTGGGGACGGATGACTGCGGAGGCTGTAGCGACCTCGGTATCGAAGTGATTATCATCACCTATAACTTTATAATAGACAGTGTATAACGCAGGCTCTATAGCTATGGGAAGAGCGGTATCATAAGACTCGCCGTCCAAGCTGTACACCAACACACCGCCTATGGTCTCGCCACCACTTACCAACACCTGTGCCTCTCCATTGTAGTCGAGTTCCAGTGCCTTAGGCGTAGTGACGACAACTGCATCAGCCTTCATGATGGTGAAAGGCGTCTCACCGCTTACGATATAGTTACCACCCTCCACATCCGTGATGATAACCTTTGCATCACCGGCATTCACATTCGACTCGTAAGTCACTACATATTCCGTAGCGGGAATGACCGTTTCGCCATCCATTACCGTAACATCCGGTTCCTTGACCGTACCGTCATAAATGTAAGAAGTGCTACTAAGCAAGATGGTCGGTTGGGACAATTCCTTAGAACCCATCGTCACCACAACAGTCGCTGGATTGGAGTCAGTATGGTTGCTATCGCCATGTACCTTATAATATATAGTATAGGAACCAGCAGCAACACCCGTAGGAATGCTTTCTTGATAGTCCGTACCGTCAAGACTATACAGTAGCGTACCACCTTCGGCTTCGCCTGCAGCAACAAGTTGCTGGGCATTACCGCTGTAAACCAGTGTCTGAGGCTGTGGAGCGAGCGTGACAACGGCTGCGACGGGAGTGATGATGAATTTCGTCTGAACAGCACCCTGATAGTTGCCGATACCCGTCACCGTGACAGTCGCCTCACCCACATTCACGTTGTCGGCATAGCTCACGGTGTAGTCCTTGTCGCCCACGAGCGGCTGATTATCCAACGTGACCGTCACCACGGGAGTCAGTGCCTCACCGCTATAGGACTGCGCTGCAATGTTGCCAAAGACTGCTCCCTCGATGCTACGAGAAGTAATCGTTGCCGTAGCTGTTGTTTGCTGTCCACTCTCTGCCAGCTGATAGTTACCGATACTCGCGCCGCCAAGGGTCAGAGCACTCAGCGTCACCACCTTGCCGCTTCCTGCATTCGCATCCGAGAAGGTACCAATGGCTGTTACGGTCAATGCGTCACCCTCTGCCATGCCGCCAAAGACCACAGCATCATAGACGAGTGTCGCTGCCGTCGTACCGTCATACACCTTGTTCTGGGCAGCGATACCGCTGATGATGATGGCTTTTTTCGTAATGGTAGCCGTCACGCTCTTCACCTCGGTATCCGTGTGGTTGCTGTCACCCTTTACCTTATAATATATAGTGTAAGAGCCAGCAGCAATACCCGTAGGAATGCTTTCCTGATAGTCCGTACCGTCAAGACTATACAGTAGCGTACCACCTTCGGCTTCGCCTGCAGCAACAAGTTGCTGGGCATTACCACTGTAAACCAGTGTCTGAGGCTGTGGAGCGAGCGTGACAACGGCTGCGACGGGAGTGATGATGAATTTCGTCTGAACAGAACCCTGATAGTTGCCGGCGCCCGTCACCGTCACCGTAGCCTCACCCACATTCACGTTGTCAGCATAGCCCACGGTGTAGTCCCTGTCGGCAACGAGGGGCTGGCCGTCCAGAGAGACCGTCACAGAAGGAGTCTGTGCCTCGCCGCTGTACGGCAGTGCGGCTATGTCGCTCACTACAGCACCCTCGATACTGCGCGGCGTGATGGATGCTGTCGTCGCCGTCTGTTGTCCGGTCGATGCCAACAGATAATTGCCAATATTCGTGCCACCCAGCGTCAGTCCGCTCAGCGTCACTGTCTTGCCGGTTCCTACATTCGCATCGACAAACGTTCCCGTGGCCACGATGCTCAGCGCGTCGCCCTCAACGATGCCGCCATACACAACCTGGTCATAGACTAGCGTTGCAGCTGTCGTGCCGTCATAGACCTTGTCCTGGGCGGCGATGCCGCTGATAGTGATGGCTTTCTTCGCAATGGTAGCCGTCACCGTTTTTGCCTCTGTGTCCGTATGGTTGGCGTCACCCTGTACCTTATAATATATTGTATAAGAGCCGGCTGCAACACCTGTGGGAATAGCTGCCTGATAAGTCGTGCCGTCAAGGCTGTACATCAGCGTACCGCCGACCGCTTCACCGGCAGCAACAAGATGCTGGGCTGAGCCGCTGTAAATCAGCGACTGCGGCTGCGGGGCAACCGTGACGACCGACGGAGCCTTGGTGATCGTATAAGTTCTGCTGATGACTCCTTTCCATGTGCTGCGTCCCGTCACCGTCAGCTTGTAAGTGCCGACGTCCGTCCACGACGAGCCCTCAAAATCCAAGAGATAGTCTTTTCCCTCCTTCAGTCCTTTGACATTCACCGTCGGTTTCTGGTCGCTGCCGTTATAGACAAACGAGGAAGCCGACAAGGTTACCATCGTGCTGGTGATAGTCTGCCGCTGGGTAAATGTGGCATCTACATAAACGCTGTACTCCCATCCCGGCAGTTGTGCCGTATAGGTTCGCGGTAGTGACAAGTCATCAGGATCATCACCCGTCAGTTCTAACAGGTCAGCCACTGGTATGGTACGCCTCGGAGCCGCCACAGGCATGAAGGTCTTGGCGACGACAACATCCTGCTTTCTGATGTAATAGCCATCGGCAGGTGTCACTGTCAGCGTCACCGTCAGACCATCCACAGCCGTAGCAATCGTACCGCCTGCAATGCTGTTGTTCACCTCTGCCTTTCCGCCGGCAAAAATCTTATAGGTACGGGTCACAGAGCCTGTCCACGTGCTACGACCTGTCACTGTCAGCGTATATGTTCCCGCAGCCACTGACGTGGGTTCAGCATATTGCACCGTGAAGTCCCTGCCTTCCGTCAGTCCGTCGATGATGACCGTCGGTCGCTGTTCCTTTTCGTTATAGACAAATAACGTTTCCGACAGTCTTACCATCTGCTCGGTGATACGCTGACGCTCAGCATATCGTATGTTGACCAAAAGTCCATACTCCTCTCCCGGTAGCGTCACGGTATAGCTGCGAGGCTGCGAGAGGTCGTCCGGGTCGTTGCCCACCAGTGTCAGCTCGTCGGCAATCGGCACTGGCGAGCGGCGTGGAGCCATTGTCGGCATAAAGGTCTTGACAGTACTGATGTCGTTCTTGCTGACATAGTAGCCCTCAGCAGGAGCTATGGTCAGCGTGACTACCGTACCATCAACAGAAGACGTCACGGTGCCTCGGCTGACATCACTCAGCACCTCGACCTTCACTGCTGCCGCTGCACTCCACGAAAAGAGCAGGGCAACCACGGCAGAGATGCTTTTAAGAATCACGCGTCTTGTCATATAGCAATCCTCCCTTTTCCGTTATTTGATGACAACCTTCTTTCCGTTCCTCAGATACAGGCCCTTCTGTGAGGGTTTGCCGTCCAGCCTCTTGCCGTCCAGGGTGTACCATTCCTCCTTACCTTCGCTGTCGCTGGTCGTCATTCCGTCTATGCCTGTTGTCTGGCTGTCAGTTCCAGGAATGCTCAAGGCACGGGCGCTTACCCCGTCAGCCGGCAGGAAGGCGATGCCTGCAGGCAGCGTACCGCTGCTCACCATCACGAACTCGTCCTTGTAGAGTGTGTAGCCTTCGCCTACGCTGACCGTCCTTGGTTCCGTCAGCCATTCCATCACACCTGTATCGCTGCCTGTCAGTGCATATACCGGTGTGGGGTTCTCCGCAGCGTAAGGAGCAATGGTAGTGACAGCCTCAGCAACGACGGCAGTCTTGTCAGCGTGCTCAATGAGTACCACCTGACGGGCGGGCAGGTAGTTCATGGCCTCGCCCATCGTCACCGTGTTGCCGTTAATACCCGTCACAACGTATGCCTTGAGGTCGTCGGGCAGGAGGCGTCCCACCGTGCTGTAGCAAGCCGTCCACTGCTGTCCGTCTTTTACTGTTAACGTTTCCCTGTCCTTGACCATCTGGTCTATATACGCTGCCCACTCCTGGACATAGCTGTCATAGTGGCTTGCAGGCACGATGAGCAGTGTTTCCTTGTTGAAGGCGTTACTGCCTGCCGGCAATGGGGCGCCTGTCATTTCAAGGCCATGCAAAGCGCTACAGTCAGCAAAGGCTTTATCGCCGATACTGGCAGCGCAACCGAAATCGATGGCTGTCACCTGGCTGCCTAATGTCTGCCAGGGAGCTCCGTTGGCAAAGTTGCCCATTTCCATATTGCTGCCTGTCATCATTGCAGACTTCTGGAAGGCTAACGTGCCGTCGTTGAGCGTCCATATCAGGTTATGGCCGTTGTTCACATTCGCATTACCGCAGTAGCCGCCCGTGGTAAACCTTGCCGTAGCCTCTACCGGCTCGGCAGGCATGATGAACGAGAACACCTCGTCGCCTAACTGCTCCACGGCTATGCTGCCGTTCTTGCCCTTCACCGTCAGGTCGTTCTTAAACAGAATCTTCAGGTCGTTGGGTATTACCTTGATATATATACGTGTATTGTCATTTTCACGGATAGCCTTGAAGCCTGCTTGAATCTCCTGCGTCAGGGCCTGGTCGGCATAAACCTTCAGCACACCGTTGCTGTTGGCAGCAGCACTAACAAAATAGCCAGTGTGGAGGGACAGTTCTACATTTTCTTGTAAATAGGCAGATAAAATCGCTGGAGTGATGTCGGCCTTGCCGTCAACGGCCTTCACCTGCTGTCCATTAGCAAAAAGCACCTGGTTGTCAGCAACAGGATAATATATATGGCCCTCATTTATGAAACTGAAGGCATCGATTTCGATGGTCTTGATGGTTACAGGCAGCAGTACGCTGTCGCCTGCGAAACAATAGAACTGGTGATATCCAATAGTCGTAAGTTTTGTACACTTGCTCATATCGATGGTCACACAACTGGAATGGAAGCACTCTTCTCCAATACTTTCAAGGGTCGACGGCAGTGTAATCACCGCCGAACTATTAATTGGCGTGTAATAGTCTCCACAATTGATAAGGGTGAAAGCCAAATAAGGGAGGCTGGTGATGCCTTCACACACTTCAACAGCCTTCACTGTTCTCCAAGGGTATTTGTCGTTGCGCCATCCAGTACCGCGTACCTCACCCTCGCCACTAATCACCAGGCGGTTGTCCGCAGTGATCTCCCAACGAGTGTTGAGACCATCATTGATACCCCAACCGCCGCAGTAACCGCCAAGTGAGAACTTAGCCGATACCTTGACGGCGCCAGCAGGCAGAGTGAAACGGAAGAGATTATGTTTTAACTCTTCAACCTCAACAGTCTGCGACACGCCGTCGATTGTTGCTGTCACATTCAGGTGTTCCGGGAATATGGTATAGTCTGAATATGCCTGTACATAGAGCGTTACATCATCAGTTCCTCGCACCACTTTGTAACCATCAGGAATCTCATTACCAAGATTACTTCCATCAAAATCGGTATAGTAGTGCAACGTGCCTTCTTGACCGGTCAATGTACCTGTCTTCACGCTGAATCCCGCACGCCAGTCGAATTCTACAGTCTGACCCATCCAAGCCGAGATGTCCGCCTTACCGTCTGTCTCCTCCATACGTTGTCCGTCGATATAAAGAACCTTGTCATCTGGTACAGCAATGCTCAGTTTCGAAGTACAGTTTTCGAATCCTCCATAACTCACGGTAGGAATATTCAAGCCCACGAAACTGCCGGGCAGGATAATCTCACCATCCTTACAGTCATCGAACCAAACATTACTACCCATGTCTGTCAGTTTGGTACAACGACTGAGATCTACGTATGTACAACAACCCTCTTGCCAACTTCCACAGAACGCGCCATTCACCGTTATCTTTTCCAATGATGCAGGCATAATTACTCGTGCGCCACACCAGACTTGAAGACCATCTTTGAGTTCTTTGAATTGTGTACATGGTGTAAAGTCGAGATCGAAGGTAGAACGCTCAAAGGCACGATAGTCTAATTGTGTCAGAGAACTTGGCATAACCAATGAACCTTCATATGCCGTCCATCCATCGAGGGCGTTAGTACCTATTGATAAGATGCTATTGGCCAGTTTAGCCTTCTTCACTGCAGTCTGGTAGAAGCACATGGCACCTATACGCGTGATTCCCTCTTCTATCTCCAGCTCTGTTATTTTCAGACCAGTATAACGCCAGCCAGACCAACCATTCTTGACGTTAGCCATGGCTCCGGAGCCCTTTACGGTCATCTTGTAGGTAGGTTTATTATCTTCGTCAATACCATTTTCCGACAACTCCCATCTGGCATCAAACCCTCCGTTGAACGAGACATCGCCGCAGTAGCCTCCAATGACGGTGTTGCAACTGACAGTCACATCAGCGTCAGGAAAGGTGAAAGAGTATATATTGTCACCTTGAGACTCAACTTTTACAGCAAGACGTTCGCCTGAAGCTTTATTGATCACCATCAGACCTTCATCATCAATTCGACGATAGTTACTCAGGGAAGCCTTTACGTAGATGGTCTGTCCTGTCATACTGTCAAGCAACTTGTTGCCTGCTGTTAATTGGTTACTGAGGTTCTTGCCATCATAGGTACTATAAAATGCCAAATTCGTTCCCGATTCACCAGTCAGTTCGCCCAACGACAAGTGGTTGTGGTAGCCCTCGCGCCATTCAACTGTATAGGCATTTTGCTGATTATAGCCCACCAGTTCTATCCATCCTTTCTCATTGGGTTCCACCATACTCTGCACACCATTCAAGAATAGTGTCTTATCCTCTGGTGCCACGAAGTATATCTTGATGGGGTTATTGGGACTGATGAAAGCCTGCTTCTGAATCGTAGTGATTTTTTCATTCAGGATGGCTGTACCTTTGAAACCATTGTATTTACTAGAACCGATGGTTGTCAGTTGGGTACATTCAGAGAAATCCACCGTCAGATCGTTAGCCGTAAAGGCAAACACAGACTGATCGCTGTTGTCAGAAAGCAATACTGGCATTTTCAGGTATTTCAGATTGTAATTGCTTTTAAACATACCATAGCCAAGGAGTGTCATGGTAGATGGGAAAGTGACGGAATATAGGTTGTAGAGGTCTTTCATGGAACCATCACCAGCATCGGTAATGCCCTCTTCATAAACCACACTACCGATTCCACTACTATAACTGCTCCAAGGCGCCGAACCATTAGATGATACTCCTCCATAGCCACCTGTTCCACTCAGCACTAATTTGTATTTCTTGGTACCAGACGTCGCATTATATCCCTCGTCTGACCAAATGCCATCATCACGCACAGACCATGTGATGTTACCTTGTATTCCAGCCAGAACACACTCAACAAACTGAGCCGAAATGGTGACTTCACTGTTGGGCATCACGAACGAGAAGATAGTAACCGTCTCCTGTTTCAGAGGAACGTTATTGCCTGCAGCATCAACCACACGAATGCCGTCCTTCTCCAAATAAGCGTTGGAGGCAGGGGTGAACTTGATATAGACCTTCGCATCCTCGTCCTCATGGAAAGCCTTCATTCCAGCCTTTACCTCATTGCTCAACTGATAACTGGTGTTCATTGTCGTATAGAACTGCAAGGTACAACCCTCAACACTCACCTCACCAAGATTCAGACGATAATAGTTAGGTTTCAACTGGAAGGTGAATGGCTGGCTCAGAGTAAGATTTATCGTTGCCTTACTTCCATCATCAGGCATCTGCGTATTGTTCACGAATAGGGTCATGCCTTCGGGCAGTACCATATAAGGAGTCAGTTTGAAAGAATTCTTATACGATGCCTGGACTGAGGGTGGCAGGATACACGTAACGCTGGTACCATAAAAGGCCACTGCGCCGACTTCCGTGAGGTTTGTACATGCGGAGAAGTCGAATACACCATTAATAGCTCCTTTTTCATCACCGTATTCAAAGGCGCCCGAGCCTATAGTCTCAAGGGTGGAAGGGAATACTATCGTCGAATTCATACCCAATTTATACGGACGATAGAAAGCACCTATACCAATGTGTTTCAGCGTACCCCACGACACAGTTTCCAATGCATTTGCATAATAGAATGCATAGTCACCGGTGCTCTCCACACCATCTTCAAACACCAATTCCTTCAGACTCGTATTTACACCCCAGGGTCTGCCAAACCCGCTATCGCTAAAGTCTGCTATCTCGCCCTGGCCGGTAAACACCAGTTTATAATAGTTTCCCTCGAGCATAAACTTCTGCCACATCACGTTTCTACCACCTTCTTCCTTACCACAATAGGCTGCATCGATGAAATCAGCAGAAATCGATACAGGTGCCCCTGGCCATTGGAACGTGAGCAGCGAGTCGCTTAGTACCTTGACAGGAATAGCTTCGCCAGTGGTCTGATTGGTTGCTTTCATACCGTCATCGAGTGCTAGCAACTTGTTTGCGGCCAACTTCAAACGGACATAGACCGTCTCGCCAGAAGAAAGGTCTATACGGTCGCCCGAAGGAATCCTTCCCGAGAATGTAGTACCATCATAGCCTTTATAGAAACCGATGGTGCAGTTCTCACCGTTTATCACTTCACCGAGGGTGATCTGATTTCCGTTACCCCAGTATTCGCCTATGCGCATCATACCGGGAATCCAGGGATAACTACCTTCCTGATATTCGAAGGGTTCGCCTAACAATTCAAGAAACGATGGTTTCTTCATTTCCTTGGTTGTCAAGCCCTTGCAGTCTTTAGAGGTGTAACTACCTTCAGACCGACCTATAGTACTTGAATTGCAAACATCATTGTCGTTATATAGATTAGATGCATTGCCGCCTTTCAGTTGTCCAATACAACCACCATAGTAGTAGCCTGATCCTAAAGTTACTACCGAAAAACAATTCCTGACGAAGCATTCGTTTCCTGCACATCCCACTAAACCGCCATGGGCATAGGAAGAAACAACATAGCCGTTGGAATAACAATACTCCATCGTACCTCTGGTATTATTGCCGACAACAAGACCTGCTTCGCCACCACTTTCTGCTCGCCCCGATGCATAGCAGCGACTAAGGTAACTGTCTGTCATAAGGCCTACCACAAGACCGTTGGCACTACCACCTTGTGTAAACCCGTCAATTACGCAGATATCATGGATATTAGCCTCACTGATGGCTCCAAACACACCATTATAGAGTATAGTGCCCAAATTAGGGAGGTATGGCCCATAAATACGATGTTTACCGCCATCAAAGTTTCCATAGAATTTGTTGTTTGAAAGACCGATGGGCACCCAGATGTTGGCAGGTGTTCCATTTAGTGTAAAATCATCGTTGAGCACATCGCGATTGAGCACGATGTCGGCCGTCAACTTAAAATACTTGTCTCGAGTCAGACTGCCGTCGGCATCCTCATTGGTAATCTGTGCCAGATACGCCAGTTCCTCAGCCGTCTCAATGAGATACGGGTCGTCCTGCGTTCCCGAACCGCCAGCAAACGACGTTGCTACACTACCGTCCCAGACGGTTTGGGCACTTAGTGAAATGAAGCTGAAAAGCAGCCCCAACAACATGAGTAGTAATCTTGATTGTTTCATAATTTATTTAGATTTTTATTTTTATTGCGTACTATTTGACTGCAAAAATAAGTGTTTCTGGTGACAATGGCCTTCCACATTCACAATTCTTTGTGTCATATTCACAATTTGTTATGAAAAACGATGGGAAAAAGAAAAAAATGGTTACCTTTGCCGGCCATGATTGCTTTGATTCTATCTATATTGCCTGCTTTAGTATGTGCAGTACTGACTGCCTTGCTGATACTTGACCTGTGCAGTGAATTCTCACGCACACGCCTATACCTTATTATATTTATGGCAGTGGCAGGATTGCTCTACACGGCTCATGCTGTGTATTTCAACCACCAGACAGCCGTCATTCCCGTCACGGACACCCTTTACTGCTTCTGCAATCCGGCGGTGTATCCACTGTTTTATATTTATATCGAAGAACTGACTACGGGACGTCACAACACGTGGCGCCACGCGATCTACCTGCTGCCCTCACTACTCTGCATGTCAGCCGTTGGAACCATCTACAGCTTGATGAATGCCGATGAAATGAGCACATTTATACAACAATACCTCTATGGCGGCAACGTCACCATACTTTCAGGACTACCCTGGTGGCAGGCAGTGACACATCAGGTCATCAAGGTCATCTTTGCCCTTCAGATTCCGTTCGTACTGTTCAGCGGTTGGCGCAAAATCACCCGATTTAATCGACAAATTATCGGCAATTACTCCGCTGTCGAGAACAAGATGATCACCACCCTCAAACCACTGTTGCTTATCTTCGCCGTTACCTCCATCGTATCGTTCGTCAGCAACATTCTCGGTCGCCAGGCTTTCACCGATTCCATCGAAAAATTAGCCATTCCATCGATACTATTCTCCTCGCTGTTGTTAATCATAGGTCACACCGGATTACGGCAGCAGTTTACGGCAAAAGACCTGTTGGAGGACGTGGGCGAGACAGAGCATCTGCACGATGGGAAAGATGAAAAAGCGCATACGGCGGCAAACACCATCAGAGAGGAGATCATACAAGTAGTGGATGGCGAGCAGCTCTTCCTGCAACCCAACCTGAAGATTAACGACCTTGCCCTACGTCTGAACACTAACCGCGAATACATCTACCGTGCCATCAACGTCGGCATCGGACAGTCGTTTGCCGATTTCATCAACAGCCGCCGTATCGACTATGCCGCCCATCTGTTGGAAGACAATCCGCATACACCCCTTTCTGAGGTGGCACAGAAGTCGGGCTTCTCGTCACCCAGTGCATTCTATCGCAACTGGAAGCGCTTCAAGGGTTCTGCTCCGAAGGTCTCTGCACAACATTTGTAGTGACAGTCTCTGCAAAGCAGGAGAACAGACCTTGCCTGGCAGCGGAAAGCCCCTTGCGCAGCACCCGGATAAGGTTTGCAGGACAGCCGAGTAGGGTTTGCAACTTTCTAACGGTATTCGTGAACGTTGGAAATGCTGTCCGCAGCCCGTGCAAGCAGGCTATTTTTGTCAAACTACCAAATACATTTGGTAGTTTGCTCACTTATTCGTACCTTTGCAAGCGTAAAAACAACGAAATAGCCGTGGCTCGGTTTGTCCATCAATAACATCTGACTATGAGAAAAACGTCTTTCCTCCTCTTGCTGTTCTGCTGTTTGTCGTTTCAGGCAGTATTGGGGCAGCCTATGTGCAGCGTCACTCGCTACGATGAGACCGACGGAGTCTCGTCGGCTCATATCACGCAGCTGCTACAGGACGAGAAGGGTTTCCTATGGTTTGCCACTTGGAACGGACTGTGCCGTTACGACGGCTACGAGTTCCGTACCTTTAAGTCGGAGGTGGGCGATGGATGTCACATGCTGACCGATCGCATCCGCAACATCATCCTGTTGCCCAAGGGGCGTATTCTATGCCAGGTGGATGAGGACTATTTTCTCTTCGACATCAAGAGCAGTCGCTTTCGCGACCTGACGAGGCAGGAGAAAGACAGCGTCGGTCAGTACGGCAGATACGTGCAAAGCCGCTCGGTGCAGCGCAAGCCCTACGTGTGGACGGACAGCCACCAGACCCGATGGACACTGACGAACGACGGACAGCTGTACTATCAGGATGCCGTCACTCGGCAACAGGTTCTCTACCCTCTTCCCATGTCGTTCCACACGCTGACGTTTGCCATGGCAGACCGCAGGGGAAACCTCTGGGCGCTGGACTACGGAAGTATTTATAAGTTTACGACTGACCTCCAGCGCAGCCACCGCCTTGACATCCAGCCCCGAGCAGAGGTGAAGTGCCTGTTCCGCGACCGCCACAACCGCTACTGGATAACGACGAAGGACGACCAAGCCATCCGGCTCTATAGTGCTGACGACGACCGCCTGCTGGGTTATCTGGGCATTGACGGACGGTTACACCGTCAATACACCTCGTTCGGCGCGTCCATCTATAGCATCTATCAGTCGCACGACGGCACCCTGTGGCTGGGAGCAAAGCCCGGTGCTATCTTCCGCCTTAGACCCGTTGCTGCCGATGCTTTCCAGATAACCCGTCTGGCACAGCAGTTTCAAAGTGGTGTCTATCACATCGCCGAAGACTCCTGGAACCGCCTCTGGGTAGCCACGCTGGGCGAAGGTGTTTTCGTGATGCCCCAACCACAATCAGACCAGCCCCGTCTGGTACTTCCCAAGCACTATCCTCAGGAAGCGTCGCGCGCGCGATACTTATTTATCAACAAGGGTCATGTGCTTTTAATAGCCACTTCTACCGGACTGCTGGTGAGCCGTTTGCAGCAGGACATCGACGCTATGCGCTTTTTGCTCCACCAGCGACAGCCTGACCAAGCTGAAAGTCTGAGCTGCAGTGCCACGATGGATGTGGCACAGGACCATGCCGGACGCTACTATGTCAGCACTGAAAGCGGGGGAGTGAATCTCATCGCTACTCCGGAACTGTTGGGAGAAAAGCTGTCTTTTCGTCATATTCGCGAACAGTTCCATGTGCAGCCGAATGATGTTGTGCAGTCGCTGACACCCTTGAAGGATGGCGGCATGATGGCTGTGGGGAGTCACCTGATCACCTTGCTGGACAGCACTCAGCAAGGACGTGTCCTCGATGTCTGCAACTTCGATGCAGACTACCGGTTCAGCGAGGCGCATCCGCTGGCGCTGCCCCGTGGCCGCTGGCTCTTCGCGCTGACCGACGGTGCTTTTCTGGTGTCTCAGCAAGAACTGATGCGCGAGGCGTACTGTCCTCCTCTGGTGCTGACCTCTCTGTCCGTAGAGGGCGAGCGAGGCCACTGGGGTGTTGAACAGCAGGACAGTCTGACGCTTCAGCCCCACGAGCGCAACATCACCCTCCATTTTGCCGCCCTCGACTATCAGTCAGCCGAGCGCATCCACTATGCCTTCCGCCTGCAGCCGCAGGACGAGCGCGACACCACGCGTTGGAACTATATCGGCACTGACCACTCCGTCACCCTACTCGACATGGAGCCTGGCATCTATCAGTTGTTTGTACGCTCTACCAATGCTGATGGCGAATGGGTCAGCAACCAGCGTCTGCTGACCATCGTCGTCAAACCCTCGTTCTGGGAGGCATGGTACGGCAAGCTGCTTTTGACATTCCTAATCATGGCGGTCGCTGCTGCCGTGGTCTGGACGGTATTATACATTCGTCGTATCAAGCGTCAGCAGCGCGAGACGCTGGAGAAGTATCTCAACCTGCAGGGCGTGGCGCTCACCTCCTCTTCGCCTTCTCCCCTCACCGCTGACTTGGATCCCATGCTCCAGCGCGTCATGAAGTTTGTGGAGGAGAACATTGCCAATAGTGAGGCGGGCGTCGGTGATATGGCTGCCGCTGCCGCTACCAGTCGTAGTGGTCTGCAACGAAAACTGAGGCAGGCGATGGGTATCACCCCTCAGGACTTGCTGAAGGAGGCACGCATCAAGCATGCCTGTCAGCTGCTGCGTCAGACGGACAAGAACATCTCCGAGGTGGCTTATGCCTGTGGATTCTCCGACCCCAAGTATTTCAGCCGTTCCTTCAAGCAGAGCATGGGTATGTCGCCTTCAGACTATCGCGACCAAAGCAGTTGAGGAACCGACGGTGATATGGTGTAAAAATGCGTCAAACAGTGGTGTCTGACGCGTTTTTCTTCCTCTTTGACGCGTTTTTCTCCCCTCTTACTATAGGAAAAGAAGTACCTTTGCGGTCAGATTTTTTTAATTATTATTTTACTAACAATTCAAACGTTTTATGAAACAAAAACTATTTCGCTTGATGCTGGCTGTGCTCGCCGTCTTGCTGGTGGGCAACATCCATTTGCAAGCCAAGAAGGTACACACGCTGGGCGACTCGACGATGGCTCCGTACAACGAGGAGACCACGGGAACGCGCGGCTGGGGAATGTACTTCGGTAACTTCCTTACCAACGGCTGGACGAGTGTGAACTACGCCAAGGGCGGTCGCGACTCGCGTGGCGGCTACAACGAGCTGTGGCAGAACGCCAAGAACTCGGTAGAAGCTGGCGACTACGTGATCATTCAGTTTGCCCACAACGACACGAAGTACAACGGTGTGGACAACCTGGAGCTGCAGGCTTACTACACTGCCAAGGGCGATGCCGCGAATGCTGCTGCCGTGAAGAGCGACGGCCGAGGCACGACGCCCTCGACGACGTATAAGGAGTGTCTGCAACAGATTGTCGATGCCGTCAAGGAGAAGGGTGCTACTCCGATTCTGGTGTCTGCCGTCTGCCGCTGTAACCTTACAAATGGCGTGGTAGGACGCAATGCCCGCCATGACTTGGGTGGCAAGTACGATGCCATAGTCAATGGGGAGCTGAAGACCGGTCTCTCGCTGCCTGAGGACGACCACACGATGGACTATACGTACCACATGAAACAGCTGGCAACACAGCTCAACGTACAGTTCATCGATATGACGGCTGCTACGAAGAAGCTCTACGAGAGCTATGAGACGCAGGATAAGCTCTATGCCGCCCTGTTCGACAAGGGTCCCAAGACAACAGCGGACAACACGCACTATAATCTGACGGGTGCGCTCATGGCTGCCCGTCTGTGTGCTCAGTTGCTGAAGGAGGCAGGCATTCTGGCCGATGCCATCGAAATACCTACCGACCTCTCGATAACACCTGCTGTCGCCGACATGGGCAACGTCTATGTAGGACAGTCGGCCACGAAGGAACTGACGCTCAGCGGTCTGGGTCTGGATCCCGCCACGGGTTCTGTCTCTGTTACTGCCTCGGAGGGCATTCAGCTGTCGGTCGATAAGCAGAACTGGCAGAGCTCGCTGACGGTGAACTACGAGAGTGGCACGGTCATCAAGACCTTCTATGCCAAGGTCGCTGCCACTGCTGTTGGCGTATTCAACGGCACCATCACCGCCACGTTAGGCGAAAAGAGTGCTGTTTCCAACGTCACGATGAATGCCATAGAGCTGGGTGGTGGCGATCCGTTTACTGCTACCTGGGCGCTGACCAGCGATGACGATGCCGTTGTTGATGGCAATGCCACAGCAGCTGCTGCTAAGATAGCAGGAATGGTGAAGTATAGTAATACCACCCAAAATGGTCTGCTGGTCAGCACTAGCGAAGGTGGCGCATGGGTGAAGGCAGAGGACGACTCGCCGAACCAGTATGTGGAGTTTACTGTCACATGCACTGAGGGCAAGAAACTCGACATCAGCAGCATCAGCATGAAGATTGGCGGAAAAGGTGGCGGCGGTGTGCATTGCCATGCCTACTACTCCACCGATGGCTTCGTGACGCGTACTACTTTCTATGCGCCTGCCTCGATGAGCAATGGTGTGATGAACGAGGTGGCTGCTTCTCCTGTCGTAAAGCTGGAGGAGGGTGACCAGTTCCAGATTCGTGTATATCCTTGGTACACAAGTAATGCCTCAGGTAAGTGGCTCTGCATACAGGATGTCGTTATTAGCGGACAGTCCAAGGATGCTGCCGGCGTAAACATTCCTGGCACCATCACTTATGCGCTCGACAAGGGCGGACTGCTGCAGAACGATGACGACGCCGTGATGAACCCCACCGAACTCAGCGCCGGCTTTGCCGCCAAGAAGTGGAGCTACGACGGAACGAACGAAAAGGTAGTCATTGAGGGTACAACGTTCAATGGCACTACCGGTGATACGAAGATGATGCAGCTGAGATATAACGCTGCCACCTCTGAGACGCTCTCGACGGTGGCTAATGACGACTGTACCGTAACGCTCACGCTCACACCCGAGGACGGATTCTCGTTCGTTCCCTCGAAGGTGAGCTTCCTCGCCGGTAAGTTCAACTCCGGCAATCCGCATCTGACCTTTGCCGTGGAGGCTGGAGATACGAAGCAGACGCTGAAAGACAACGTAGAGCTGAATCGCAGCAAGACTACGCCGCGTGTAGATCCCTCAGCGTTCAGCGAGGAACTGTCGGGCTTCACAGCCACTGCCGACAATCCGCTGAAGCTGCACTTCTCGTTCCTCAACGTGCAGGGAACCCGCTCGGCAGGTATTGCCAACCTCGTCATCGAGGGTACGCTGGTGGGTGCTGCCGCACAGGTGACGAAATATGCGCTGAACACCATCGTGGAACCCGCCGAGGCTGGTTCTATCACTCGCACCCCGGACATGGAGACCTATAAGGAGGGCTCGCAGGTGACGCTGAAGGCCAACAAGAACTTCGGCTATAAGTTCAAGGAGTGGCAGGACGCTAATGGTGTGCAGGTCAGCACAGATGCTGAGACGGTTGTCACCATGGACGCAGAAAAGACTATGAAGGCCGTCTTCGAGACGGTGCCTGTCTATACCGTCAAGACGGACGTGACGAACGATGCAGACCGTACGTTAGGCAGCGTGACTCTCACCCCTAACGACCACGACGGCAAGTACGAGGCAGGTACGAAGATTACCGCTACCGCCAACGAGAGCAGGATTCTGAAGTTCCTCAGCTGGACGGACGAATACGAGAACAACGGTGCTTCCGCCACCCGCGAGGTGACGGTGAACGGCGACATGAAGCTCGTTGCCAACTACGAGGTGCAGGACTTCATCGCTGTATTCGATGCCAGCACGACATCGGCATACGCCTCGCAGGGCAGCTATCCGTTTGCTGCTGACGTGACATGGGACGCCCAGCGCAATGCCAAGGTGGCTGTCGTGAAGCAGAGCGACGGTTCGCTGGTGAAGGGTACCAACAGCACCCCCGTGGTGCGCAACCGCCAGGCCAGTGGTGTACTGACCACGCTGAGCGGCGTCTTCCAGAACGGCTACAACACCGCCGAGGTGGCGTGGCAGTACCAGTTCTCTACCGTAGGCTTCACCACTGCTACCTTTGTCGCTGACATGGCTGCCAAGAATGCTGCCACGAAGAACTGGAAGGCGCAGGTCTCTACCGACGGTGTGACGTTTGCCGACCTCGGCGATGCTTGGCAGCTGACTGCCAATACGCTGACACCGCTGAGTCTGGCGCTGCCGACTGAAACGATGGGCAAGGAGACGGTCTATGTGCGCATCATGGGTACAGGTACCGAGCTGCTCTCCACCAGCTACGCCTTCGATGCCGGAACATCGGAAGAGGGACTGAATTACACCACGCACTCAGAGAGTCAGGTAGGTAACGTCTTTGTGTTAGGCGATGCCGAGGTGGTAGCTGACAAGACGGCTCCTGTAGTCACTGCAACGATTCCTACTGCCGGCGCTACAGGCGTGAGTGCTACAGGCAAGATTACGGTGTCCTTCGACGAGAAGATTCAGCCGGGTTCGGGGAATGGCGTGGCAACGCTCAACGGCGAGCCGCTGGATGCCGCATGGAGCAACCGCTCGGTATCGTTCAGCTACAGTCATCTGGACTATCAGACGCAATATACCTTCGTGATGCCTGCAGGCTTTGTGCAGGATAAGTCAGGCAACGACTATATGGAGGCTGTGAACATCACGTTCACCACCATGAACCGTCCTACCGTCGCTAAAGGCAACTACGACGCCGTGGTGGCTACTACCGAGGAGCTGAGTGCTGCCATCAAGGCTGCCAACAGCCGTGCGGACAAGACCACTCGCTACCGCATCTTCGTGAAGAAGGGAACGTATAAGCTGCCTACCGGCGAGATGAAGCACTACAAGCATACCAGCAGCGACGGTGCCACCACTTATTGGGAAGGCGACTTGCCAGACCCCATCACGTATATCCAGGCTGCCAACATCTCGTTCATCGGCGAAGACCGCGATGCTACCATCATCACGCAAGACATCAGCAACGATGCAGACATGATCTTCAACGGACAGTTCGGACCGGCACACAAGTACGAGACGATAGGCTACAGCCCCGTGCTGCAGTTGGAGAGTAGCGCCACGGGCATCTACTTCCAGGACATCACCATCAAGAGTGGTATCAACGATGCCCTGGGACGTAACCTCGCCATCCACGACAAGGCCTCGCAGACTATCTACAAGAACACGCTGCTCTACGGCTATCAGGATACGTGGACGTCGAACAACCAGAACGGTCTGTATTACTTCGAAGACGGACAGGTGCGCGGTCGTACGGACTACCTCTGCGGCAAGGGCGATGCCTACTTCAAGAACCTCGAACTGCTGCAGATAGCCAGCGGCTATGCTGCTGTGCCCTCTACACCGAAGAGCATCGGATGGGTCTTCAAGGACTGCACCATCTCTGGCGAAGGCAGTGGCGTCGATGGTACCTATACCCTCGGTCGTCCGTGGGGTCAGGGTACTCCTGTGGCCGTGTTTATCGATACGAAGATGGACGTCGTTCCCAAGGCTGAGGGCTGGAACGAGATGAGCGGCGGCTGGCCGAAGCGCTTTGCCGAGTACAACTCTGTCAACAGCAAGGGCGCTGCCATCGACCTGACGGGTCGTAAGACGGTATTTGCCGAGTCGCATGAGAACAATCCTGTGCTCACGGCTGATGAGGCTGCTGACTACAGCGACATGAGCAAGATGTTTGGCGACTGGCAGCCAACGTTAGCTACCGAGCAGGCTCCCGTACCTACCGATGTAGTGGTCAGCGAAACGACGCTGACGTGGACAGGCAGCGACTATGCCATGCTCTACGCCATCTGCAAGGAGGGCAACGTGGTGGGCTTCACCACCGAGACGACATTCACCGTCGAGGAGAAGGGAAGCTATACCGTTCGTGCTGCTAACGAAATGGGCGGTCTGAGTGCTCCCTCCGACGTTGCGAAGAATGCTACTGGCATCGAGAGTGTCAACCATCAGCGCTCCGCTACCGTTGAGACCATCTATGCCATTGACGGCAAGCGCCTCGACAAGATGCAGCGCGGCCTGAACATCGTTCGCATGAGCGACGGAACTACTCGAAAGATTGTTATTAGATAATTAAAAATTATTTAAGCAGTTCACGACAACGTTCAAGGATGGCCAACAGGTCATCCTTTTTTTCTGCCCGTAGCATCTGGATGCGCGTCTCACGGAAGTTGGGAATACCCTTGAAAACTGGAGTGGCGGCAAGGTGACGGCGCGTGTGCAGGATGCCGCAAAGCTCGGCAGACTTCCCCTTGGAGCGCATCTCCTCCGTGTCGCAGCGCTCGATGTTGATGCGCAGCTGCTCCTCCAAGACGTCAATCTTCTCGTCGAGCATCAGTTCACGGCGACTGAAAAACCACGGACAGCCAAAGGTGGCGCGACCCACCATAACGGCATCGACACCATATTCCTCGAAGTGGCGGTCGGCATCGTCTAATGACTTGATGTCACCATTGCCGATAATGGGAATGTGGATGCGTGGATTACGCTTTACCTCGCCGATGAGGGTCCAGTCAGCCTCGCCGGTGTACATCTGGCTGCGCGTGCGACCGTGGATGGTCAGCGCCTGGATGCCACAGTCTTGCAGCTGCTCGGCCAGCGCGGTGATGGAGAGTTGTTCGTGGTTCCACCCCAAGCGGGTCTTCACGGTGACGGGAAGATGCACCGCCTCGACCACGCGGCGTGTAATATCTAACAGTTTTGCATCGGGACGGATGCTGCCGTCGGGCAACAGGATGTCTTGCAGCATACCGGCACCGGCACCCTTGCCGGCGACTTTCTTCACCGGACAGCCGAAGTTCAGGTCGATGAGGTCAGGACCCGCCTGCTCCACGATTTTTGCCGCCTCGACCATCGCCTCGACATCACGACCGTAAATCTGAATGCCTACGGGACGCTCCTCGTCGCTGATGGTCAGCTTGCGAAGTGTCGATTTGACGTCGCGCACCAGTGCCTCAGCACTGACAAATTCGGTATAGACCATAGCGGCGCCAAACCGCTTGCATAGCATGCGGAAACCAATATCCGTGACGTCCTCCATAGGAGCGAGGAACACGGGGCGTTCTCCAAAGTCGATGTTGCCTATCTTCATCTTTTTGCTTTTAGCTTTCTACCACCCAACACCATCACCCATCATCCAACACCCAACACCCATCACCCAACACCCAACTTAAAACATCTGGCTGACGCGGCGGATGCCGGCGACCAGTGCATCAATCTCTTCCTTCGTATTGTACAGGGCAAACGAGGCACGGACGGTGCCGCTGATGCCCAAGCGGTCCATGAGGGGCTGGGCGCAGTGGTGACCCGTGCGGACGGCAATGCCCAGGCGGTCAAGAAGGGTACCTATATCCAAATGATGGATATCGCCGACGTTGAAACTGACGACGGCGTCTTTTAGAGTTGAGAGTTGGGGACCGTAGAGATGGATGTCGTCGATGGTTTGCAGCTGCTCCATGCAGTAACGGGTCAGCTCCTGTTCGTGGCGCTGGACGGCATCAAGGCCTATCGTATTGAGGTAGTCGATGGCAGTAGCCAAACCGTGCGTTGCCACATAGTCGGGAGTGCCCGCTTCGAACTTGAAAGGCAGGCGCTCGAAGGTGGTCTTCTCCCACGTGACTTTGTCAATCATCTCGCCACCGCCCTGATACGGCGGCAGCTGCTCCAGCCACTCCTCCTTGCCGTAGAGCACGCCAACGCCTGTAGGGCCGTACATCTTATGACCGCTGAAGGCAAAGAAGTCGCAGTCCATCGCCTGGACATCGACCTTGAAGTGAGGAGCACTCTGCGCACCATCTACCAAAACAGGGATGCCGTGTTGATGAGCGGTCTTGATGATTTGTTCGACGGGATTCACCGTTCCTAAGACATTGCTGACATGAGCCACGCTGACGATCTTAGTGCGTGGGGTGATGAGTTGTTCCAGCTGGTCAAGACATAACGTGCCGTCGTCGGTGATGGGAATATGACGTACCACGATGCCGCGCTTGGTGGCTTGCAGCTGCCAGGGAACGATGTTGGAGTGGTGCTCCATGCCGGTGACTAACACCTCGTCGCCTGCCTGCATCTGACTCTCGCAGAACGATGCTGCCACGAGGTTGATAGCCTCGGTGGTGCCACGGGTGAAGACGATCTCTTCCGTCTTGCGGGCGTTGATGAACTGCCGCACCTTCTCGCGCGCCGCCTCATGCAGGTCGGTAGCCTGCTGCGAGAGGTAATGGACGCCACGGTGAACGTTAGCATTGACATTCAGATACTCCTCGCGCATGGCATCGAGCACACACAGCGGCTTCTGAGTCGTTGCAGCATTGTCTAAATAAATAAGAGGCTTACCATAGACCTCGCGTTGCAGGATGGGGAAGTCTTCGCGGAGCTTGTCGATATTGTACATGGGTTTGATGGGGCTAATGGGTCTAATAAGTCAGATGGGTGTCGTTATTTGCAGAGTTTGCAGCCTTCACACTTGCTCAGCTCGCCACGGAAACGCTTCTCAACGAGGTAGTGCAGACGGTCACGCAGGGGCTCTAACTCCATGTGGTCGATAACCTCGTTGATGAAGGCATTCTGTAGCAACAGGCGTGCCTCACGTCGGGAGATACCTCGCTGCTGCATATAGAACAGAGCAGCATCGTTCAGCTGACCGACAGTAGAACCGTGGGCACACTTCACATCGTCGGCATAAATCTCCAGCATAGGCTGGGTGAACATGCGCGCCGACTTCGTGGCACAAAGGTTCTGGTTGGTCATCTGCGACACGGTCTTCTGTGCATCGGGCTTCACCAGCACCCTGCCGGCAAAGGCGCCTGTGGCGTCGTCGTCGAGGACATACTTGTAAAGCTCGTGGCTGGTGCAGTGAGGAACATGATGGGTGATGAGCGTGTTGTTATCGACATGCTGCTGCTTGTCGGCAATGACACAGCCACAGCAGGAACACTCAGCACCCTCGCCGACGAGATCGAGGTTCAGTTTGTTGCGCGTGGTACCGTTGTGTAGCGTGATGACGTTATGGTTCACACGACTGTTGGCAGACTGCCGGATATAGACGTTGCTGACGCGCGTGCTCTTATGGTGCGTCTCCTCTAAGCAGTAGAGGTCCAGCTTGGCATTGTCACCCACAAAACACTCGATAATCTGGGTGGCAAGGAAATGGCGGTCGTCAGCAGCATGGTCGCAGAACAGGAACTTAGCCTCGGCACCCTCCTCCATGATGATGAGGACGCGGCGGTTAACCATCAAATCGACGTCAGACCGCAGGATGTTGATGATTTGTACGGCACGCTCCACCACGACATTCTTGGGAACATAGACGAAAAGTCCGTCCTGTGCCAGCATGGTATTCAGGTAGCTGACGGCATCGTCGTCCTTGCCCGCGAGGAGGTTGTAGCCCACCCCCTGCCCCTCCCCAAGGGAGTGGAGTTGATGTGCATAGTCTTTCAGTGAACCGATGATAACACCTTCTGGTAGCTTCGACTGTCCTTGAGGAATCTTCTCACCTCTCACCTCTCGCTTCTCACCTTTATAGAATCCGTCGTTCACCACAAAGTAGAGCGATGTCGAGAGATTCGGCACGTCGCAGCGGAAGGCATCGTAGGGGTTTACAGGAATGTCAAGACGGTTCAGGTTCAGACCGTAGTTGGGCTCGAACAGCTTGTCGATGTCCGTATATTTGTAGCGTTCCACCTTCCGGGATGGGAAACCGCTTGCTGCGAACCGCTCGAAAGCACCGTCGCGCTCACGGTTCATCACTTCCGAAGAGTGCTGGCAAATCATGTCGCGACACTCACGGTAGAGGTCTATATATTGCTTCTCTGCATTCATGACTGGTGCGGTAGCAAATTTTTCACTTTTCACTTTTCACTTCTCCCTTAATCCATTCATAGCCATGCTCTTGAATCTCGTTCGCCAACTCAGGACCGGCAGTCTTGATGATCTGACCTTTATAGAGAATGTGTACCACATCGGGACGAATCATCTCTAACAGACGGTCGTAGTGCGTGATGACGATGCATGATGACGTGGGGGTCTTCAACTTGTTGACACCCTCGGCAACGATGCGCATGGCATCGACATCGAGACCGGAGTCCGTCTCGTCGAGAATGCTCAGCGTGGGCTCTAACATCGCCATCTGGAAAATCTCGTTGCGCTTCTTCTCACCACCGCTGAAACCCTCGTTGACGGAGCGTCCCGCCAATTTGTTGTCCAGTTCGACCACCTTCTGCTTCTCACGCATCAGTTTGATGAATTCGCTGGCTTTCAGCTCGGGGAGTCCTTGGTACTTGCGCTTCTCATTGACGGCAGCCTTCATGAAATTGGTCATGGAGACGCCAGGAATCTCTACAGGATACTGGAAGGAGAGAAAGAGTCCTTCGTGCGCCCTGTCCTCGGGTTTCATCTCCAACAGGTTCTTACCGTTAAACCACACCTCACCGGCGGTCACCTCGTAGAGCGGATTGCCCACAAGTACTGCCGACAAGGTGGATTTGCCAGAGCCGTTAGGTCCCATGATGGCATGCGTCTCACCATCGCGGATGGTGAGGTTGATGCCTCGTAATATTTCCTTATCGCCTATCTTGGCGTGGAGGTTTCGTACTTCTAACATAATATATCTTTGTTTTGTATTTTACTTGGTTGTCTCGCCTGGCACGAGGATTTTGTAATAGTTGTTTGTCCAGACCATGCGGTATTGATGCGCCTTAAGAAAACGCATGATATCTTCCATCATCTCCTTCGTCGAGAAGGGAGAGTCCTTGATTTGCTCATAGAAGAGTGGATTGGATTCGCCCCATTTGTTGCTCGACCAGAAGAACTGCATCACCACCACAGGCAATGTGGCGGCTTCCTGCTCTGCCTGGCGCAGCTTCTTGACATACTGCTGACCATAGAACAGACACGGCCACGAAATGCCGCCAAAAGGCTTCGCCTGCATGAGATAGCAAATCAGAGGAGAGGAGTCATAGACCAGCAACTCATCACCTGGCTGCACATATTTGGGAAGTTCCTCAAGCAGGGGATTGATGACCAGGGTGCGCTCTTCAGAGGTGAACAGTCCTTGTGCCAAGGGAGAGGAGATGGCGTAGTTCTTTTCCGACTTGTGACCAGGGTCGTAGTAGGCGTGATTCTCCACCTTTGCAACGGTTGCCAGTCCTAACGAAAACATACAAATGAGGAAGGAACTCAACAGCGACTTGGGAACGGAGAAGACAACGTGCATATTCCTTGCGCCCGTCAGCAGGAAATTAACCTTCCAATGTTCTCTGACGGCTTTGCTCAAGACGGAGTAAATACCACTCAGTCCGATGGGGAGCGACAGCCACGTGCCCACCCACATAGTCTCGTAGCCACCATCGCTGCCAAGGGGAAGCACCAGCGAGAAGAGGATGGCACTCAGGGCAATGCTGCGTAAGGTTTTTCCCTGTAGCAGGTAGCAGCAGGAACCGAAAATGCCGATACCGTTCAGCAATCCTACCAAGGTGTCGCCCAGCATGCTGGAATTGATATAGGTAAGTCGGTAAATGATTTGGAAAACACCGAACCAGATGACCAACTTGACGAGCCAGTAGCGCGTGAGACGGGTGGTGGCTCCTACCAACAGGGCAATGACGAAGATGACAAACAGCAGGATGCTATAGACCAGATTCTCCATGTATTTCGCCAGCATCATGCCAGAGCCATGGGTACTCTTGCCTCCTAACGTATCGCCTAAAGATGTGATGAGGTCAATGACCAGTTTGTCAGCACCAATGCTTACCAAGAAGAACCAGGCGGCGACAGCACCAATCAGAAATCCGATGGCTATCTGCAACGCCTGCAGCGTACTTCTTTTCAGCTGTAGTTCTTTCTTGCTGGTCGTATTGAAGAAATAGGGAATAAGAAGAAATGCTGCTCCCGTGATGTTCGGAATGCGAACGAAGACGTTGACACCTAACAACATACCACCGCCCACGAGCAGCCACCACCAGCGGCGAATGGTGCCCTCGATGAGCAGGATAAACGACAGTGCTGCAAAAAGTGCCGTCAGCGTATTATAACCGAAAGGTTTCGGGTCTTGCGCTACGAAAACGCTTTGCAGCAGTAGTCCTAACAGTACCATCTTGGGGTTGAAGTACTGTCGCAGATAGACATATAGCAACAGTTCGGTGATGGTAACAAGGGCTATACCCCATAGGCGCATGCCCAAGATGCCTCCGTCGGGGAAGGTCTTGTTGATAAACCACCCTAAATATCCTGTCAGTGGATAACCTCCTGCTCCCTGTGCATAATGCGAATCGGTGCCAAACCACTGATAGATAGACATGAGATAGCCCTCGTCAGTCAGGTCGAAGCCGTGCGTGGCACAATGAACTTGAAAGATGACCGATACGGCGATGATACAGAGGGCTAAGAGCAATTCCTCTATTCTATAATGGCGGCGGACAGGAATCTTGATATTCATGGTCGTGAGAATGGATGTGGGGAAATCATTCGAAATTGATGCGCTCCTGTTCGATTACCAGCGGACGACGGCGCACCTGCGTAAGGATACTGCCGACGTATTCGCCGACGATGCCAAGGAAGAACAGTTGGACAGAGGCAAAGAAAAACATGCCGATGACCAATGGTGCCTGACCAACCTGGAAGGAATCCCAGTAGCACAGCTTATAGACGAAATAGATGAGGGCTACCAGCAGACTGACGGCGCTGCAAAGGAAACCGATGAACGATGCCATGCGGAGGGGAACCTTGGAATGGTTGACAAAACCCAGCATCGCCATGTCGTAGAGCGTGTAGAAGTTGTTGTGCGTCTTGCCGTGCAGGCGCTTGGGCTGGGTGTAAAACACCTCGCCGAGGTCGCCGCCATACTCAGCAACAAGACCACGCATATAAGGATAGGGGTCATCGATGGATCGCAGCAGCTGAATAAAGGTCTTGTCGTAAAGTCCGAAACCGGTGAAATTCTCTATCTGGCGCGTCTCGCTGATTTTCTTGATCATCTTGTAGAACAGGGTGCGAAGACCGTACATGAGCGGGTTCTCCTTGCTCTTGTTCTTGATACCGATGACGACACGATGACCTGCCTCCCACTGCTGCAGGAACTGCGGTATCAGTTCGGGAGGATCCTGCAAATCGGCCACCATGAGCATCGCCGCATCGCCCGTTGCCTGGCAGAGTCCGTAGAACGGTGAACGGATGTGTCCGAAGTTCATGGCATTGACGATAATTTTGACGTTCTTGTCTGCCGCAGCGAGTTTTTTCAACTCCTCAACGGTACGGTCTGTAGAAGCATTGTCGATGAAAATATGCTCGTAGGTGTAGAGCTCACTCAGTTTCTCGAACTGAGCCTTCACCTGACGATAGAGTTCCTCGACGTTAGCTTCTTCATTATAACACGGAGTAACAATACTAATCTTCTTTTTCATGATGATGGTTTTTGCGATAGACAAAATATTTCAGCAGGCTATAGGAACAGAGTGCCACCAAGGGGGTAGCAAGAATGCCTGCCCAATAGCTGTTGAGCCCTGACAAGATGAAGATCTTGACGAAGGCGGTGTTGATAAAGTAAATGATGACATATGCTGTCACAAAGCGGAAGATGAGGCGAGGGTCGTTGTTGCGAAACACCAGGTTACCCGTCGTGATGAAGTTAAAGCAGACTCCCAACACATTGCTGAGCAGCGTGGCAATGAAGTAAGGCAGCCCCACGAAGATAGCCAGGCAATAGACACCCACTCCGAAGGCAGTATTGACTCCGCCCACCAGTATGAATCTCAGAAACTGGTTGCTCACAATGTTGTAATATCTGTCAATGATACTCATCTCAACTTTCAACTCTCAACTTTATAAATGCATTGTTCGAAGAGTTCATCGCTGACAAACGGAGCCATCTTCTCCAACGGAGCAGAAGTCATCTTGCCCGTTTCCTTGTCCAAGAAAGATGCGGACTTGGGGAAAAGCGTCTGCTCGGGGTGCATGTGGACTTCACAAATCACGGGACCCTCGGTGGCTAACGTCTTGCTGATAGCATCCTTCAGCGCCTGACCGTTTTCACGGATGCTCAGGTAAGGGATGCCGTAGGCAGCGGCTATCTTCGAGAGGTCGGGACAGATAACACCACTGGCAGGATTGGAACCCGTAAACTTTCCCTTGAAGAATGCCTTTTGCGTGGTCTTAATGGCGAGATAACTCTCGTTTTCAAGAACGAAAAGCTTCAGGGGAATACGATAGCTAACCAAGGTCTGCAGCTCCTGAAGATTCATCTGGATGGAACCGTCCCCGGTAACGCAGATGGTGCGCCCATGGTCGTTAGCGAACGTTGCACCAATGGCGGCGGGAAGTCCGTAACCCATCGCTGCACAGCCCTGATTGGCAAAGACGCGGACGCCCTTGTTCACTTGCATGGCCTGATAAGTACAGGTGTAGGCAGTACCGTTGCCAGTCACTACCACATCACCGTCGTGCAGCTGCTTAAACAGCTCGTCGGCAAACTTATAGGAATTGGTATAACCCTCACAGTCGGGATTGTCATCGAACAACGTGGGCAGCTGGGACTCTATGTTGCGACCCCACTGGCGCCATTCGGCAAAGTCGGGTAGTGTCACGCCTTCCGTCAATGCCAGCAGCTGGTCGATAGCAGTGTTGAGGTTGGCATGTATCTTCATGTTGATAGCCAAGGTGGGCTTATCCATCTCAGCAGCATCGATATCAATCATCACCTTGTAAGCCTTCGGAGCAAAGAGGTCGTAGGCATAGCTCAACTGACGGATGGACAGACGGGTACCCATCACGATGAGCAGATCGCTGCTCTGTACCATGATATTACCGATGCGGTCGCCGCAAATGCCTGGCTTGCCGAAGCACAAGGGATGGTCGTGCCAGATGATATCACTTCCGCTAATGGCGGTGACGACAGGAACATGCAGGCGCTCTGCCAGACGGATGAATTCCTCACACTTGCCGGCAAGACGAACACCATTGCCCACATAGATAACAGGCGACTTGGCTTGCTGGATGCGCTCGACGAGTTCGTGCAGCTGCTGGCCTACAAGGGCGTCATCCGTACCTTCGCTGAGTTCGGAAGCGTCCCATTCGCGAAGCTCCGACTCCTCGACGTAAGCACCTTGGATGTCGAGGGGCACGTCAATCCATACCGGTCCGGGACGTCCGCTGAGGGCAATGGCAATAGCCTTGTCGATTTCGTATTTCACGTCACGCACGTCGGTGATGGTGACACAGTATTTCGTGATACTGCGCACCATACTCTTGATATCGGCTTCCTGATCGCCTAACTGACGCAGAGGAAGTTCAGGACAGGCATCGATGGTAGTGGATTGTTTCACTTGTCCTGAGATGTAAAGCCCGGGAATGCTGTCGAGCCACTGCCCCAGGACGCCCGTGATGGCATTGGTACCGCCAGGACCTGTGGTAACGCATGTCACGGCCAGCTTGCCACTGGCACGATAATAGCCCTCACCAGCTATTGCTGATGCTTGTTCGTGGTGGTTACATACATAGGTGAGACCCTTGGTGTGACCAATGGAGTCGTTGAGGTGCATAGCACCGCCACCAGTGACCAAAAAACAATGGTGAATGTGGTAATGTTCCACCAGATATTGGAAAATGAAGTCGCTGACTTTAATCATAATGAGTTAGAATTTTGTTGGTATTGATAAGTATAGATAATTCTCTTGATGACATCCTCAAAGGTCGTAGAGGATACAAAGCCTATGGCGTCACGCAGTTTGGTGACATCGGGTTGAAGTGAAACAGTGTTCTGCTGAGGATTGGCGCCATAGTGTAGCTCGCTTTGCGAATGTGTCAGTCGGTACATCTCTTCTACGAAGTCACGCAGACGGCGGGTGTCCTCAGAAGCGATGTTGAACACCTCGTGGCGGAAGTCACGATGCTGCAGTGCATACTGACACAGCATGATGATCTGACGAACAGCATCGGCAATATAGAGGAAATTCCAGTTTTGCGTACAACTGGAAAGGTTGATGGGCTCGTTCTTCAGCATCTTGTCAATGCTGCTCATGACAAGTGTCCAAGGGTGATCATCCTCACCAAAGAGACTGAAGATGCGAAGATGCAGGTATTTGATACCCATCTGCTCTGCCACGTCAAAACCATGACGGCAGACTTCCAACTTCGCCTTGCCATACTCGGAGAAAGGCTCACACGTGGTCGTCTCGGTAATGGTGTCTAACTGTGTACCGTATTCGGCTTGAGAACCTGCTTCGACAAACAATTGGCAACCCATCAGAACGGCTTGCTGTAAGGCGTCTTTGCTGTGCTGGATGTTGGCTAACTGCACTTCCGTCATGTTGCGACCGTCATGGCCGGTTCCTTCCCATGCTAAATGGATGAATACGTCTGCCTGCGGAATTTTTTGAGCTAGCTGATCGTACTCCTGTAAAGACGCTTCGACCATGGTGAGAGCTTCGTGCTGCCCTAACAGGGATGAGGCTTTTTGCTGATTGCGGCAAACGGCAAAAATACGCTGCCCCTCAGAAAGCAGCTGCAGCGTCAATCGTCTGCCAATAAAGCTGGTAGCACCTGTGATAACGAATGTCTGTGGCATGAAGGAAGGATATCTTTATTTGATAGATAGGAAAGTGTCAATCTGTTCACGACAGAGGTCATAGACATTCTCTGTGCGATAGCGCTTATACCAGTCAGCTGTCAGCTGACAACATTGTTCGATATTTGTTCGAGGCTCCCAGCCCAGCAGGGCATGTGCCTTAGATATGTCGAGCATCAGCAGGTTGGCTTCATGCAGGGCGTTGGGGTCAGAGACGTCCTTCAGTTCACCCTTGCCGTAGTATTTTGTAATCATGGTGGCAACATCCCAGACAGGAGTGACACTCTCAGTACGTGGTCCGAAGTTCCAGCCCTCACAATAGCGGGTGGGTTCTTCAAGCATCTTGGCAGCCAGCAGCAGATAACCACTGAGGGGCTCTAAGACGTGTTGCCAGGGACGAATAGCTTTTGGTGAACGGATTTCGATAGTCTGGTCTGCCTCTAAAGCTCGGATGCAGTCAGGAACAATGCGGTCTTTGGCCCAATCGCCACCACCTACCACATTGCCGGCACGGACACTGGCGATAGAGACGTGGTGCTTCTTACCATAGTCGGCAGGATTAAAGAAACTGCGGCGCCAAGAGCTGATGGCTATCTCGGCCGCACCCTTTGAGGAAGAGTAGGGATCATAGCCACCCATTGGCTCATTCTCACGATAACCCCAGATCTGTTCACGGTTCTCGTAGCATTTGTCAGTGGTGATCATGACAGCAGCACGGACGCTGTCGGTATGGCGGATGGCTTCCATGATGTGGATGGTACCCATGACGTTAGCTTCGTAGGTCTCTACGGGAATGTCGTAGCTGAGGCGTACCAGCGGCTGGGCAGCCAGGTGGAACACCACCTCGGGTTGGTACTCGTTGAAGATGTCCTGCATCTTCTGGCGGTCACGGATATCGGCACGGATATCGGCATCTATCTTCTCACCGATGCCTGACAGTACAAAATTGTCACGGTCAGTAGCAGGGTCGAGAGCTACGCCAATGACCCTTGCTCCCATGGCATGAAGCCAGATGGAGAGCCATGAACCTTTAAAACCTGTATGACCAGTAACAAGCACGCGTTTACCACAAAAGGCAGCACGGAGTATCTTTTCCAAATCTTTCATCTTCAAACAAATATTAAAGCCCTAACTTTGCTTTTGTCAAATGACCTTGCAAAGTTAAGGCTTTTTTGTGAAATAACCAAATGTTTCTCTACTTTTTGGTGCAGAACTCACGGATGGTCTGTGCCATGAAATCAAGTTTGGCTCGTGTCATACCAGGATAAACACCTATCCAGAAGGTCTGGTTCATGATGGCTTCCGTCTTTTTCAACTCACCGACTACACGGAAGTCTTTACCTGCTGTATAAGCCTCCATGGCTGGGTGGCGCAATAGGTTTCCTGCAAAGAGGTTACGGGTTTGTATCTTCTTGCTTTCCAGGTATTTTGTTAAGTCTGTGCGTGAGAAGCCAGCATCGTCCTTGACGGTAATGAGGAAACCAAACCAAGAGGGCTTGCTGTTGGGTTGTGCCGTAGGCAAAATGATGCCGGGAACATCCTTCAAACCCTCGTACAAAATGTCGAAGTTCTCGCGGCGACGGGCTACGATGGTGTCCAACTTTTCCAACTGAGCACAGCCAATAGCTGCCTGCATATCGGTAGCCTTCAGGTTAAAGCCTAAGTGACTATAGACGTACTTGTGATCATATCCGACGGGAAGTTGGCCGAACTGCTTACTGAAACGATAGCCACAAGTATTGTCAACACCACCCACACACCAGCACTCACGACCCCAGTCACGATAGCTGTTTACGTACTTGTGCAACTCTGGATTGTTGGTATAGACAGCACCGCCTTCGCCCATCGTCATGTGATGAGGAGGATAGAACGAGCTGGTACCGATATCACCGATAGTTCCTGTCTTCTTCCATTCTCCGTCGATGAAGTATTCTGAACCTAAGGCATCGCAGTTATCCTCAATGAGCCACAAGTTGTGCTTACGGCAGAAATCGACAATGACTTGTAGGTTGAAGGGATTTCCTAACGAATGTGCTAACATCACGGCCTTGGTCTTAGGAGAGACGGCAGCCTCCAGTTGTGTTTCATCGATGTTATAACCAGGGATGGTCATATCCACGAAAACAGGAACAGCACCATACTGGATGATAGGGGCTACGGTGGTGGGGAAACCGCCTGCCACGGAGATGACCTCATCGCCACGGCGAATTTGTCGATCACCCAATTCGGGAGCCGTCAAGGCATAGAAGGCGAGGAGGTTTGCTGACGAGCCGGAGTTGACCAGTGAGCAGTATTTGATACCCAGCCACTTGGCAAGTCGAGTCTCAAACTTATGAGCCCACGGTCCGGCAGTCAGCCAGAAATCGAGGGATGAGTCAACGAGGTTGACCATCTCTTCGGCATCGAAGTAACGACCTCCATAGTTGATACGTGTCTGACCGGCAATAAAGTCAGGCTGTGTCTCATGGACTTCATGATAATACTCACGTGTGAGCTCTAAAATCTGTTTTTTCAGTTCTTCTTTCTTACTCATATCTTGATAATTTTATTGTTTGACAATTGGTAACGGATGCTTGTCCTCAAGGGGATTAGAGCATCTTGGGAATAACGCGCTCCCATTTCTTCCAGGGAGCCTTGCCTTCCAGCAGCAACTTCTCCAGCAACTGCTTCTCGCGGATGTTATCCATACACTGCCAGAATCCTTCGTGGATATACGACATCAGCTGTCCTTGTTTGACAAGTGTCTCTAACGGTTTGCGTTCGAAGATGCAGTCATCGCCATCCAAGAGGTCGAAGACGGCAGGCTCTAAGACCATATAGCCTGCATTGATGGGAGCACCGTCTTTGGCATTCTTCTCACGAAAAGCTTTCACAGATCCTTCGACAATATCCAGCACACCTTTCTCTTGCGCCATCTTGACAGCCGTCAATGTTGCCATCTTGCCGTGACTCTTGTGAAATTCCACCAATTTGTTGATGTTCACATCGCAGACAGCGTCGCCGTATGTCATCATAAAGGTTTCGTCGCCAACATATTTCTGAATACGTTTGATGCGACCGCCAGTCATCGTGTTGTAACCCGTATCCACTACTGTTACCTTCCAGGGCTCTAGCTTGCTCTGATGAACCGTCATTTCGTTCTTGCCGTTGCGGAAGTCAAAACTGACGTCGCTGTTGTGCAGAAAATAGTTGGCAAACCATTCTTTGATATATTCTTGTTTGTATCCGGCACAAATGATAAACTCGTTGTAGCCATAGTGGGCATACTCTTTCATGATATGCCAAATAATGGGCATGCCGCCAATTTCAATCATGGGCTTGGGTTTGAAAATAGACTCTTCGCTGATGCGCGATCCGAATCCACCTGCTAAAATGACTGCTTTCATAAGCTCTTGTTTTAATGATGATAGTATGATGATGCGATAAAACTTTTCTTATTTGTAGATGGTGAGATATTCGTCGTGGTGAATCATCTGATAGTCGTGGAGTGACATCCATTGTTTCAGCTGTTCTTGCACTTCTTCAGCTTCGTCAAAGACGAAATGCTCCTTGTTAAGGAATACTACGACGGGACGTTGCTGGTATTGTTGCAGACGATTGTCGAGAACTCTTGTGAGTGCTTCGCCTGTGAAGGTTCCTAACTGCGTGTTGCCTAAGAAAGGCTTTGTCTCTGTGGCATAGAATATCTCCGAGGACTGATTTCCCAAAACGAGCCAGTGGTTGTCTGCTGTGTTCTTGCGGATACAGGCTATGATATGACGGTAGTCATCGGCTTTCTCTGGTGAGGTGAAGGTGTTCAGCACGTTGTTTCCAATGCGCTCTGTACACGTCCAACGGGGTGTCTGCTCGCCATAGGCAAAAGAGAGGGCTTTCCACAGCATGATACAGGCAATATAGAGACTACATATAAGTACTCCACGGCGCACAATGCGACTGGTGTGATAGGCTCCTGCTGCAGCAGGAATGATGAGCAGTGCACCCGTCCAGTGATAGATGCCTGCGATTCCGATGTCGCTGCCAAAGGGGAAGACGTAGGTACCTGCTATGACGAAGGCTGCAATAAGTTTGTCTTCCTTGGGCGTGATAGCATAGAAAATGGGAGTGCAAAGCAACGTGTAAAGGGCGATGGCACTGAGGTAGGGAAGACTGGTGGCAATGAGCACGATGGAGGCTATGATGAGGAATATTCTTAAGGCCAATCCCCATTTAGACGTCAGACGACTGCTTTGGAGATAGAGTGCACCAAGTCCGAAGATGGCCAGTATCTGTAGGATAATGTTTATATAGCCCTTGAAATAGACCAAGAAGAGGTTGCTGGACGAGTGTGACGTCTCACCACTGCTAAAGAATCCAAAAGCTTCATTGAGGCCTGCCAGGAAGTAGGGAAGGTGTCCAAGAGCAGTCATGACAGCCAGCATTACCAAGCATGATGACGCGATACCTATTATCATTGTTCCCCCTAATTTGTAGGCGAGTTTTCGCTGGTGAGTGGCAAATGCATAGATGACGGGAATGAGTATCAGGATGCCTAATGCTGCATTGACAATACGCACGAAGAAACAGAAACCTAAAGCCAATCCAGAAAGATAAGTCCATAGCAGTTGTTTGTCATAGAGCGACTTGGAGTAACACCAGGCTGCTAACGACAGGAAGAAGAAGGTCAGTGTGTTATAGTGCAGCGTAGTGACGATGGAGGGGAAGAGAAAACTCATCAGAATGGCAAGAATGGCTGCTCGGGTGTTGGCCAACTGACGCTCAAAAGTCTTATATACCAGAAAGATAGAGGCTGTTAGCGTAAGAGCTTCCAGAAAGCGAAAGCCTAACAGTCCGGTAGCGCTGAACCAATGGTACCACGTGCCACCCAACAATCCTGCAAGGTAGTAGTTGAAGTAGAACGTCATACTCTCCGGATGTGTGAAGATGTTCTGGTAGAAGGTGTTCGAAAAGCCAAGGTCAATATGGTCAATACCCTGCAGACTGAGAAGCATTCTGTAGAGGAAACCTGCCAAGAGAGCAATGGCAATGTATTTGTTTTTCTTCGTCATGTAACTATCCATGTGTGTCATAGCGTTTTATTTGTTTGGGAGCAGCCGGTCGTGGGTCATGCGCTCCATGTATTGTTGTATGATGGCTTTGAGCTCGAGTTCCATTTGTTGTTGTTCAGGTGCCTTACCTGCGATGTTGTGTTCCAATAGGGAATCGCTTAGCTCATATACGGCACGGGTCTTGGAACCGTCGAACTGTAAGAGAAGTCCGTTCTTCACATATTGGTAGATGCCACTCAGATAGTTGACAGCCCACGTGTCTTTAGCAGGTGTGTTCAGCAAATCGATACCGAAGCCGAAATAAGGCTCGTCATAGTTCAGCATGCCCATCAGCGTGGGAAGAATGTCTATCTGCTGGGCAATCTTGTCTTGTATTTCAGGCTGGTGGCTACTCTGTGGCTCGTAGATGATGATGGGTGAGCAGAAACCTCCTATGTCTGTCTGATAGAAGGCATGATCGCTGAGGTTGGTATGGTCGCTGGTAAGCACAAAGATGGTGTTATCGAACCAAGGCTGCTTGCTGGCTGTTTCGAAGAACTTGCGCAGAGCCATGTCAGTATAGCGGATGCACTTATGGATAACGATACCCTCTTCTGGATACACGTCTTTATACCTCTCAGGGATGACATAGGGGTTATGACTGCTGGCGGTAAAGACTGCTGTCATAAAGGGTTGTTTCATTTCCGTCATCTTGGCAGCATAGTATTGTAGGAACGGCTCATCCCAGATAGCCCAGGTGCCATCGAAGTCTGCATTGCCGCCAAAACGGTGGTCTGACTCGTAGTCCTCACGCCCGTAATAGTCTTGGAAACCTGTGCTGCGAGCAAAGGCCATAAAGCCCATTGAACCGCGTTGGGCACCGTGGAAGAATGCGGTCTGGTAGCCTTTCTTGCCAAGTAATCCTGCGATACCGGTCACTTGATTCATGGAGGCAGGTGTTAGGATAAACGGCTCAATGAACATGGGAATGGACGATAGAATGCTGGGCATGCCGTCGATGCTTTTGCGACCGTTGCAAAAACTGTATTTGAAGCTGATGCTCTTGGCAATGAGTGAATCAACGAATGGTGTGTAGCCTTTGTATGTTCCATTCTCCAACTGCTGATTGAGTGCTCCAATGTACTCCCTTCCAAAACTCTCCACGATTAGGATGACGACGTTTTTGTTGGGTGTTGGGTGTTGGGTGTTAGGTGTTGGGTGATGGGTGATGGGTGATGGGTGATGGATGGGGCTATAAATAGCTTCCATCTCCTGTGCGTCTTTAAAGTAGTCCGGAACGGAGAAGACCGCCTTGCCGATGGTACGGTAGAGCGAGAATGGGGTGTTCAGTACGAAAGCGGCATCGGTGGGACTATTAACATACTGATTGGCATTGGATATTGTGATAGGACGCACCACTGTGGTGAATCCTCCACGGATACCAGCCACCACAAAAGGTGTCCATAATGCCAACGACAATAGGTTGACCACATCGTAACGCAGCCAGTTGATGCGGGAGGCATGGAGCTGGGGTCGTTGGTAGCATCGCCAAAGCAGATATCCTACGACAGCTGCTAAAATGAAGAAGTACCAGTGGTGTAAGGATTCATTGAGGAAGATGCTGCCGAGGTTGTTCTCGTTTTCAAATTCGCTAAATACCGTTGTTGTGGTTCGACGCATGGTATAGGGGAAGTAGGCAGCATCAGCCAGATTGACGGCGAGCATCAACAGATTGATGGTGACGAAGTATAGCTTGCAGACCTGATGCCATAAGGGTCTCTCCTTCAGATGAAGGGGGAAAAGCACGAGAACAAAGTAGGGAATGTGGGTGAGCAGAATGGCTGCCGTATCGAAGACCAGTGCTCCCTGGAAGATGTCAAGAGTAATAGGCCCTGTGAAGAACTTCCAGTTTTCCATCATGAAAGCGATACGTGCTATCATATAGACGCCGTATGCCAGCAGCAAGTTGACCAACATGGTCAACAAAGGTGCTATGTAGGAATGGAGTATCTTCTTGTTCATGGGGTCGTTTTATTCATGTTCTTAATAGCTTCTGTTGCTGCCTGCAACACCATCTGACCGCGATATATCAGTTGCTGACTGACAGGACTATGCTCAACGGCAGCTTTCTGGGTGTTGAGGTCGTAGAGTGCAAATCCTGAAGGGTCAATGACAGAGATGCCGTTGTTGAACGTGTGAACGGCAAAAGGCTGCGTATAGTTCTTGCTCAGCACGTCGCGACTGTAGCGGAATTGTCGGTGCGACAATTGCAGCTGGCCTAACAGAGTGGCAGGAAGGTCTGTCTGATTACAGATGACGCTGACAGCCTTGGGGGCTTTGACGGCACCTCCTATCCACACCATAGGAATATGGTTACGACGGGCATCGTGTTCGCTGATACCGTTGAAGTCCATGCTGTGGTCAGGCAGTAGAATCAACAGCAGATTCTTCCATTGAGGCGTCTTTTTCAGCCGTTCTACCAAAGTGTTAATACACTGGTCAAGGTAGCTAAAGGCATTCTCTATCTCGTTGTCTCTTACCTTGACAGGCACGTCCCAAGGGTCGTGAGTTGACAGAGTGGAATATCCTATGAGGAAAGGAGACTTTTCATGGGTAATCATGTCATAGAGCGTGTTGCAGGTGATGTCATCTCGAACGCCCCATTGTGCTGACTTTTGTTCTTCCAGCGTATAGTCCTTCTGCCAGTGCAGGCGTTCAAAACCTGTCGAGAGCAGATAGCTACGCATATTGGTGAAGTTGATGTCTCCACCATAAAGATAAGTGGTATGATAGCCTTCATCTTGTAGCGTACGGGCAATGCTGGGCAGTTGACGGCTCTTGGAAGGCATCTTCATGACGGAGGAGGTGGGGAAGGAAGGAAAACCGCTCCACGTACAGACAGTACCTCGGTCGGTGCGCCAAGAGTTGGCATAGCAACTGTCGAAGCTGATACCTTGTTGCTTGAGGCTTTGCAGATGAGGCATGAAAGGTGCGAAGAGCTCTCCTGCACTCTCCAGCAAGACGATGACGATGTCTGGACGTGTGGTATTCAGCAGTGTGTCGCTGTTGATGCTTTCAGTAGGAAAGAGTTCGTGGATGAGCTGCTGGCACTTCTCGTCATCATCGAAGTGATAGTCAGGTATGTAACTGGCCGTTTTCTCGAACGATGCCAAGAAACTGAATACTGGATTGACGGCAGCATGATTGAGAAACTGTTGCTGCGAGTAATACACCTGCCCGATGTTCGTTGTCGATTCGCCGATTCCTCCTCGTATGCCAATAATAATAAAAGGTATCATGAGCGCATATATGCACGCTTCTAATGAGAGCCGTCCTCTCGACCCGTGAGAGCCGTCCTCTTTGCCTGTGAGAGCCGTTCTCGCTGCTGGAGTGCCGCATAGGCGACTGTAGGCCATGAAGACGAGGAAGAAGGTAAGTAGAATGAGGAGGATGCGAACCAGCAGGTAAAGCGTTGTTACGCTGGCCATTGCCTCAGTGGGAGTACTCAGATAATCAAGACAGGAGGCGTCAAGCTTGAAGCCCCAGAAAGCATAAAGGCTTGTATCTGCCACAAAGGCCAGGCTAAATGCCAAAGCCATCAGGATATAATATCCTTTGAAGATATAGGCTTTGATGGGGAGCCAAAGTGATGCGACCGTCAGCAACCAAGGAACTATCAGGAAGTAGAGTGCTGTAGAGAGGTCGAGTGACAATCCATGCCAGATGACTTGGCAGATATCTGTGAAGGCAAAGGAGTGAGCGTGGTGGTAAGACAACATGAAGACCACCTTGGCGATAGCGAAGATGGCTACCGTCAGCAGGTAAGTCTTCAATATGTACCAAATCCGTTGCTTCATCGTTTCTGTTGCTTAGCTGTTATCACAAGGACTGCATGTCGTTCAGCCGTTTATAGTATCCGTCAATGTTGAGTAGTTCTTCATGAGTTCCGCGCTCTACAATTTGTCCCTCGTGAAGCACGCATATCTCGTCAGCGTTCTTGATAGTTGACAACCTGTGGGCGATAGCTACCGTCGTTCGTGTCTTCATCAATCGCTCCAAAGCGTCCTGCACCAGTCGTTCTGATTCTGTGTCAAGCGCTGAGGTAGCCTCATCGAGAATGAGGATAGGAGGATTCTTCAGGATGGCTCGTGCTATTGATACACGCTGGCGCTGTCCACCGCTGATTCGTCCGCCACGATCGCCAATGTTCGTGTCGAACTGCTGTTCGGATTGCATGATGAAGTCGTAGGCATTGGCTATCTTGGCAGCCTCTTCGATTTGCTGGTCGGTAGCATGATCAACACCAAACGAGATGTTGTTGCGGAAGGAGTCATTGAAGAGAATGGCCTCCTGGTTAACGTGTCCTATCAGTTGGCGCAAATCGTAGATGCCAAGGTCTTTGACATTGATACCGTCGATGAGTACCTCGCCCTCCTGATTGTCATAGTAGCGGGGAATGAGATCTACCAACGTTGATTTTCCACTGCCGCTCTGTCCTACGATGGCTATCGTCTTGCCTTTCTCGATGATGAGGTTGATGTCTTTCAGTACCCATTGCTCGCCATATCGGAAGGATACGTGACGGAATTCTATCTGGTGTTCAAAGTTCTTGATATGCACAGGGTTTGCCTTCTCCTTGATGGTGTTCTCAGCCATGAGTATCTTGTCGATGCGTTCCATGGAGGCGAGTCCTTTCGGGATGTTGTAGCCTGCCTTCGAGAAGTCTTTCAGCGGATTGATGATGCTATACAGCATGACCATATAATAAATGAATATAGGACCGCTGAGTGCCTGATAGTTCAGGACTAGCACACCTCCGAACCAAAGTACGATGACAATCATGATGGTGCCTAAGAATTCCGACATAGGATGTGCCAGTGATTGTCGGATATTGACGCGAGTCAGGTCGTCACGATAGCTGGTGTTGATTTTGTCAAAGCGGGCATCCATCTTCTTCTCTGCACAGAAGGCCTTGATGATGCGCAGTCCACCTAACGTCTCTTCCACCTGACTCATGGTGTCACTCCAGAGCGACTGTGCCTTGATGGAGTCCTGCTTCAGCTTGCGTCCCACATAGCCCATAAACCATCCCATGATGGGAACAATAATAAGGGTAAAAACAGTGAGCTGCCACGAGATGACGATGAGTGCTGCAAAATAGAAGATGATGAGCACGGGATTCTTGAAAATCATCTCCAGTGAAGACATGATGCTGTTCTCTATCTCCTGCACATCACCGCTCATACGAGCTATAATGTCACCCTTACGCTCTTCAGAGAAGAACGACAGGGGAAGTGACGTAATCTTGTGATACAGTTGGTTGCGAATGTCACGGACTACACCCGTTCGGATAGGAACAATGCAGGCAGAGGTCATGAAATAGGCTCCCGTCTTGAGGAACGTGGTGAATGCCAGGAAAATGCCAATCAGCAACAACGTCGTCGTGGAGCCATAGTCGGCAATAAGGCCATTGACGTAATAGTTGAGATTGTTCATCGACACTTCCTGGATGTTCGTCCAGTCCCATTCCATCAACGTTGTTGCCGTCTTCGCATCGTTCGTCTGGAACAGAATCTGCAGGATGGGGATGAGGGCAGCGAAAGAAAAGATGTTCAGTATTGCCGACAGGATGTTAAAGATAACAGATCCTATCAAGTAACGCTTGTAGGGAGGACAAAAGCGCCTCAGTATCTGGATAAACTCTCTCATAATTATTTGCTATTCGTTTGTTACTTCTCCCAAAAGGGTGGCACTGGTGCTGCCCGTTATCTTGACGCGAACAGTCTCGCCAATGTGGTGACCGGCTTTATCAAAGACAACCATCTTGTTCTGCTCTGTTCGTCCACACAGTTGCTCGCGACTACGTTTGGAGAAGTTCTCTACCAACACGTCAAACACCTTGCCTTCGTCTTTCTTGTTTTGCTGGGCAGAAATTTCTGTCTGCAGGGCTATCAGCTCGTTTAGTCGGCGTATCTTCTCCTCTTCAGGGATGTTGTCAGGCAGATGTTTTGAAGCATAAGTGCCAGGGCGTTCCGAATATTTGAACATGAAGGCCGAATCGTACCCCACCTCACGCATCAAGGACAGTGACAACTGATGGTCTTCCTCCGTTTCGTCATGGTAGCCTACGAAGATGTCTGTTGACAAGCCGCAGTCGGGAATGATGCGGCGAATGGCATCAACCCGTTCCAGATACCACTCTCGTGTGTATTTCCTGTTCATCAGCTTCAGGATACGGTTGCTGCCACTTTGCACAGGCAGGTGAATATGCTTGCAGACGTTAGGCATATCAGCAATAACGTGCAGCGTCTCGTCACTCATGTCTTTAGGATGACTGGTCGTAAAACGGACACGCATTTGGGGAGCCTCCTCTGCTACCCTGCGTAGCAACTGCGGGAATGCTATCTGAGTAGCGTTGTCTTCTGTGTTCCACAGATATGAGTTGACATTCTGTCCTAACAGAGTGACTTCCTTATAGCCTCTGTCGCGCAAATCCCTCACTTCGTTCAGAATGCTCTCTATGTCTCTCGAACGCTCGCGACCTCTGGTATAGGGTACGATACAATAATGACAGAAATTGTTGCAGCCACGCATGATGCTAACGAAACCACCGATGCGAGCTCCAAAGATTCGCTGAGGCAAGATGTCGCGATAGGTTTCCGTTGTTGACAGTTCAATGTTGATCGCTTGATGTCCGCTTTCTGCTTGAGCCACCAGGTCTGGTAATGTCAGGTAGGCGTCAGGACCTGCCACCAAGTCGCAGTGGTACTTTTGTAACAGTTCCTCCTTGACGCGCTCTGCCATACATCCCACGACGCCGATGATTAAAGATGAAGGGGTTGAGTCTTCCTTCTGGCGACGTTTGCGCTCAGCGTGAAGTGCCTCCAGACGGTGATATATTTTCTGCTCAGCATTGTCACGCACAGAGCAAGTATTCAGGAATACGGCATCAGCCAAGTCTAATTGGTCTGTCTGCTCGTAACCTGCCATCTGCATGACTGAGGCTATCACCTCTGAGTCAGCCACATTCATCTGACAGCCGTATGTTTCTATATAAAGTTTCTTCACCTTAACTTGATACTTTCCCGTCACAGTTCTTAACTCTCAATTCATCAAAAAGCCGCTTGAATCTTTGCGGCAATCTCACGGAATTCCTCCTCTGTGAGCTTCAGTTTCTCACGGCGGAAGTCGGCATCAGCCTCCGTCTGCATGGGGATGAGGTGAATATGGGCATGAGCCACCTCCAAGCCCAGTACTACCTGAGCCACCTTCTTGCAGGGGAAGGCCTTCTTGATGGCAATGGCTATACGCTTGGCAAACTGCTGGTAGCGAGCTAATTCTTCATCATCCATGTCGAAGAAATAGTCAACTTCACGTCTTGGAATGACCAGTGTATGTCCTTTTACCAAGGGGTTGATGTCCAGAAAAGCATAGAATTCGTCATTCTCTGCCACCTTATAGCTGGGAATTTCGCCAGCGGCAATCTTACTGAATATATCCATAGTTGTTGTCTTTACGTTGCTTTATAGTTAAGCGATAGAAATATTGTCAATGCGCAGTTTAATAGTGCCTCGTGGAATCTGTATCTCTGCCTCGTCGCCAACTTTCTTTCCCAACAGCCCCTGTGCAATGGGAGTCTTGATGGAAATCTTGCCAGCACGCAAGTCGGCTTCGTTCTCGCTGACAATCGTGTAAGTCATGTGGGCCTTGGTTGTCAGGTTGGTCATCTCGACTTTGGTCAGAATTTGAACGGTGTCAGTACTCAGGCGTGAGGTATCAACCACCTTGGCTTCTGCAATGGTTGTCTTCAGACGATTGATCTTGTCTTCCAGATGAGCTTGTGCTTCTTTGGCAGCATCGTACTCGCTGTTCTCACTCAAATCTCCTTTTTCACGAGCCTCTGCAATGGCTGCTGAGGCTTTTGGTCGCTCTATCGCTTCTAAGCGATGCAATTCGGCTATGAGCTTATCATAGCCCTCTTGTGACATATATGCCATAATGTTTCTTGTTTTTAAATTGTTCCTTAGTTAGATATGATACTTTTTACAGAAAAATAAAAAGAAATCCCGACTCTACTCGCTGTCGGAATCCCTGTTTCTTTCCATCGTTTTTTTATCGCTGCAAAGTTACGAAGAAAATCCGTAACCTGCAAATTTTTAGGTCAAAAACTTTCATTTTCAGTTGATTTATGTCAAGAAAGTGTTCGTAAAACACCGTATTTCATCTGTTTTTCTTGTAAATTAGGAGAAAAGTCTTAATTTTGCATCGTGTTTTTCATAGTATTAGATTTAAGGTTAACAAAGGTTAGGGGTTCAGCGGAGCCCCATTTTTTTTGCCCATACCTCAGAAACCGCCCATGTCCTTTGGGGGTTTCAGGCGTTATAAGCTCACTTCTTTATTGGTTTCTCATGCATTCCTTGTTCGTTTGAAAGTACGGTAGCCGTAGATGATAATGACTACGAAGCACAAGAAAGGCAACACAAACGAAATATTGACAGCAGGCATCCCGAAGACTTCGTGACGGTCGATGATAGAAGCCTGAAGAGGAGGCAACACACTACCGCCTAAAATGGCCATGATAAGACCGGCAGCACCGAACTTCGCATCGTCGCCCAAGCCTTGAAGAGCAATGCCATATATCGTGGGGAACATAAGTGACATGCAGGCAGAAATGCCTACCAGACAGTAAAGTCCCCAGCGCCCGTCAATGAAGATGACACCTATCGTCAGCAAGGCACCTGCAACCGCCAGTGTTCCTAACAATGCACCGGCGTTGACGTATTTCAGGAAGAGCGTACAGATGAAACGGCTGCAGACAAAGATGGCCATCGCCACAATGTTGTAGGTCTGCGACAATACTTCTGCCTCCTGCTCTGTCATGCCTTCTTGCATGAATACGCGAGTACCATATTGGATGATGAACGTCCAGCACATGATTTGCACACCTACATAGAAGAACTGTGCAATTACCCCCTCTCGATAGTAGTCAATCTTGGCAATGCGTTTAAGCGTTGTCAGCGGATGTACATCATGATTCTTGTCGGCATTATGTGGCATGTTGGCACGCCAAATGACGATAAACATGATGGCAATGACGGCACCAATTATCAGATATGGCTGGATAAGCACATTTAGATCAGCGTCGCGCATGGCAGCAAAGTCGGCATCACTCAGGAGTGCACGTTCTTCAGTAGAAGCAGGGTTTAGCTTTGCCTGAATGAAGTTCATGGCCACGAACATGCCGCACAGCGACCCCATCGGATTAAAGCTCTGTGCAAGGTTCAGTCGGCGTGTTGCCGTGTCCTCTCCACCCATCGAGAGGATATAAGGGTTACAGGAGGTTTCGAGGAATGACAATCCGCAGGTCAGGATGAAGTATGCCGCTAAGAAGGGATAATACATGCCTGTCCACGATGCTGGCAGGAAAAGCAAAGCTCCTAAGGCGTAAAGTCCTAACCCCATCAAAACGCCCGCTTTATAGCTGTATTTCCGGATGAACATAGCAGCAGGGAACGCCATGGCGAAATAGCCTCCATAGAAAGCTACCTGCACTAAGGCGCCATCCGTGACGCTCATGCGGAATATCTTCGAGAACGCTTTCACCATGGGGTTCGTAATGTCATTGGCAAAGCCCCATAAGGCGAAGCAGGTGGTGACTAAGATGAACGGCAGCAGGTAGTTGACGCCATCCTTGGTGAGGATATGTTTGTTCTTGCTCTTTGGCTTGTGAATATGCATAGTTTTAGGTTTCTTGTTATTGATAAAAAGTCTGTTTACATACTTTCCAGCATACGCTTGATGACTACCGAGCAGCTGATTTCGCGATTGGCAGCTTCTGGTATCACGATGCTGTTAGGACTTTCTATGACGTCGTCCGTGACGATAAGACCGCGACGTACCGGCAGGCAATGCATGAACTTTCCGTTGTTTGTCCAGGACATGTGCTCCTCGTCAACCGTCCACGACATATCTTTTGACGTAATCTTCCCGTAGTCGGCAGGGTTGGTGACGCCTGGATTCGACCAGTTCTTGGCATAGATGAAGTCGGCACCTTCGAAGGCTTTTCTCTGGTCATACTCTACACGGGCATCTCCCACGAATTTCGGGTCAAGTTCATAGCCCTCGGGGTGGGTGATGACGAAATCGACGTCAGCAGCACGCATCCACTGTGCAAAACTATTAGGTACAGCCTGTGGCAAGGCACGACAGTGGGGAGCCCAGGTGAGGACAACCTTGGGACGGGACCCCTCCAACCTCCCCTGTTTAGGGGCGGCTACTGATTCTCCCCCTAGGCAGGGGGAGTTAGTGGGGGTCTTCCAGTATTCCTCAATGGTGATGAGGTCGGCAAAGGCCTGTAGCGGGTGGACGGTAGCTGTCTCCATGGCGAAGACGGGTTTTCCGCTGTACTTGATGAACTGCTGCAATACGGTTTCTGCATAGTCGTATTCGCGGTCGGTCAACCCTGCAAAGCTTCGTACGCCAATCATGTCGCAGTAGCAGCCCATGACGGGAATGGCTTCCAACAAATGTTCCGACTTATCGCCGTCCATGATGACTCCACGCTCTGTCTCCAGTTTCCAGGCACCAGCATTGACGTCGAGCACGATAACGTTCATGCCCAAGTTCATCGCTGCCTTTTGAGTCGAGAGACGGGTGCGCAGTGAGTTATTAAAGAATATCATCATCAGCGTCTTGTTCTTTCCCAGATGCTGAAACTTGAAACGGTCGTTTTTTATTTCAAATGCTTCGGCCATGGCTTTTTCCAATGGTCCGATGTCTTCTACGTTGATAAAGGTTTTCATATTTTCGATATTTCGATATTTCGTTATTTCGTTATTTCAAGGTTTTAGGGCCTCACCTGTCCTTCGCCTTCGATGAGCCATTTGTAGGTGCAGATTTCCTCCAACGCCATCGGACCTCGTGGTCCTAACTTCTGGGTGGAGATGCCTATCTCAGCACCTAAGCCAAACTGAGCGCCGTCGGTAAACGAGGTAGGCGCGTTCCAATAGACGCAGGCGGCATCGACGCTTTGCTGGAAACGGCGTGCAGCCTGTTCGTCTTGGGTGATGATGGCCTCGCTATGCCCCGAACCGTGACGGTCGATGTGAGCGATGGCCTCGTCTAATGATGCCACGGTGACGACATTCATCTTGTAATCCATGAACTCTGTGTCGTACTGGCTTTCGTCATTATAGTAGAACGTTACCTTTCCCTCCATTGGTGCCAGCAGCTGAGGAATGTCTGCCTCACGGTCTTTGTGGACGAGTAGCGTGTCGAGGGCGTTGCAGACGCTGACGCGACGGGTCTTGGCATTGCAGATAATCCTCTGACCCATCTCCAAGTCGCCGTCTTTGTCGAAATAGACGTGTACCACGCCGGCACCCGTTTCAATGACGGGAATGCGTGCGGTGTCGCGTACAAAGTCGATGAGCCGTCTGCCACCACGGGGAATGCAGAGGTCAACATATCCTACCGCATTCAATAGTTCGCCGGTAGCCTCATGAGTGGCTGGCAGCAGGGTGACCACATCGGGGTTGACACCGAAGCGCTCCAGCACCTCATGAATCAGCTCTACTGCGGCCTGGTTAGAGTTGTCGGCATCTGCCCCACCTTTCAGCACGCAGGCGTTACCACTCTTGAAGCAGAGTGAGAAGACGTCGAAGGTGACGTTAGGACGAGCCTCGTAAATCATGCCTATCACTCCGAAGGGCACACTGACACGGCAGAGGCGCAGTCCGTTAGGCAGCGTTTTCTGTTTGGTGACGTGTCCTAAAGGCGAGGGTAATGAGGCGACGTTGCGCATGTCAGCAGCAATGTCTTCCAGTCGTTTGTCGGTGAGTTGCAGACGGTCGTAGAGTGGATTCTCCTTGTCCATCTTTGCCAAGTCTTTGGCGTTAGCGGTCAGGAGTGGTTCCTTGTTGCTGACGATAGCGTCAGCCACGGCTTGCAGTATTTCGTTGCGTTGTTCGTCCGTCAGCAGGGAGAGTCCTTTGCTGGCAGCCTTTACACGTTTGAAGGTATCAGTCAGTTTCATGATAGGGTACGAATTCAGTATGTGGTACGTTTTCTTTGTTTTCTATGAGATTCATCAGGATATCGTCACGCTCGCCATTGGCAATGATGACGCGTATGCCGGCTTGCTGGACGCGCTGTGCTGTGGTGTATTTCGAGTGCATGCCTCCTCGTCCGAAGGCACTCTTCTCCACCTTGATGTAGGCAGAGAGGTCTGTACCGGGAGCGACGTTGCGAATGATTTCCGACTGCGGGTCGTCAGAATGTCCGGTGTAGATGCCGTCGATGTTGCTGAGCAGAATCAACGTTTCCGCCTTCATCATCTGTGCGATGAGTCCTGACAGTTCGTCGTTATCGGTGAACATCAGCTCTGTGACGCTGACGGTGTCGTTCTCGTTGACGATGGGTAGCACACCGTTTTCCAGCATCACCGCCATACAGGCCTGCTGATTCTCGTACTGCTCGCCGGGTTCGAAGTTCTCCTTCATGGTGAGCACCTGTCCTACGTGGATGCCGAACTCACGGAAGAGGTCGTAGTACAGTCCGATGAGTTTCACCTGTCCTACCGCTGAGAACAGCTGTCGCTGCTCAACGGAGTCCAACTCGTGGTGAATGTCCAGCTCGCGACGTCCACACGCCACGGCACCTGACGATACAAGGATGACCTCATAGTCGTGCTGTCGCAACCATGCTATCTGATCGACCAGTGCCGAGACACGTGTGACGTCCAGTTTTCCGTCCCGTCGTGTCAGCACGTTCGAACCAACCTTAACAACAATGCGATGTTTCATAGCGGTAGCCAATTTTTCACTTTTCACTTTTCACTTCCCAGCGTCTTTGTTTCTGATTTCCACACGGCGAATCTTGCCGCTGATGGTCTTGGGCAGTTCATCGACGAACTCCACGATGCGGGGATACTTGTAAGGTGCGGTCTCTTTCTTGACGTGCTGCTGCAGTTCCTTCACGAGGTCGTCGCCTGCCTTGTCCTTCCACTCCTTACCCAGCACGACGGTAGCTTTGACCACCATGCCTCGGATGTCGTCAGGAACGCCGGTGATAGCACATTCCACCACGGCAGGATGGGTCATCAGGGCACTCTCCACCTCGAACGGGCCGATGCGGTAGCCAGAGGACTTGATCACATCGTCGATGCGTCCTTCAAACCAGTAGTATCCGTCTTCGTCGCGCCACGCCATATCGCCAGTGTGGTAGATGCCGTCGTGCCACGCCTCGCGGGTCAGTTCAGGGTCACGGTAGTACTCCTTGAAGAGTCCGATGGGCTTATGGTCGCCGACGCGTACCACGATTTCGCCCTTTTCACCGTCTTCGCAAGGCATGCCGTTGGGCTTGATGAGGTCTATGTCGTACTGTGCGTTGGGAATGCCCATGCTGCCGGGCTTGGGTTTCATCCAGGGGAAGGTACCCAGCGTCATGGTGGTCTCCGTCTGTCCGAAGCCTTCCATCATCTGAATGCCGGTCTTTTCCTTGAACTTGTCGAAGACGGCTGGGTTCAGGGCTTCGCCCGCTGTGGTGCAGTACTCCAGCGACGAGAGGTCGTACCTGCCGAGGTTTTCGCGAATCATGAAGCGGTAGATGGTAGGAGGCGCACAGAAACTCGTCACCTTATATTTCTCTATTTGTCGCAACAGGGTGTCGGCATTGAACTTCTCGTGGTCGAAGACGAAGACTGTCGCACCGGCAAACCATTGTCCGTAGAATTTTCCCCAGACGGCTTTTCCCCATCCGGTGTCTGCCACGGTGAGGTGCAGCGACCCTTCGTGCAGGTTGTGCCAGAAGACGCCTGTCGTGAGGTGTCCCATGGCGTAGAGGTAGTCGTGAGCCACCATCTTCGGTTCGCCGCTGGTGCCACTGGTGAAGTACATCAGCATGGTGTCGTTGTTGTCGTTGACGAAGGCGGGTTTCACGAACTTCGGAGCCTTCAGCCACTCTGTCTGCCAGTCGTGGAAACCTTCGGGAATGGGTTTCCCGTGGTCGGTGATGGCAATGTATTGCTTGACGGTGGGGCTCTCAGCCTTGGCAGCCTGTATCTGGCTGACGACGTAGGCGTCATCTACGCAGATGATGGCCTTCACCGAAGCCCGGGTATTTCTATATACGATATCATGCTTCGTCAGCATGTGGGTTGCCGGAATGACGATGGCTCCGATTTTGTGGAGTGCCAGCATGACGACCCACCACTCGTAGCGTCGCTTCAGTATCAGCATCACGGGGTCGTTCTTGCCGATGCCCAGCGTCAGCAGATAGGAGGCAGCCTGATCCGTCTGTTCCTTCAGCTGTGCGAAGGTGGTGCGTATCTCCTCGCCCTGGTCGTTGGTCCATAGCAGTGCCAAGCCGTCGGGTTTCTCTTGTGCCCAGGCGTCCATGACGTCGTAGGCGAAGTTGAAGTTCTCGGGAATGATGAACTCTAAGTGTTGGTTATAGTCCTCCACCGACGTGAAGGTGGTTTGTTTTAAAAAACGTTCTATCATAGTTTAGTCTTCTACTGTAAATGCCAGGAATTTCACCGCCTTGTCGCCTACTGCCAGCATGCCGTGCGGTTGTGTGGAGTCGAAATAAATGCTGTCTCCCTCGTCCAGGATGATGGTCTTTCCGGCGATGTATAGTTCCATCTTGCCTTCCAGTACCATGTTAAACTCCTGTCCCTTGTGAGTGTTCTTGTAAATGGTTCGTACGCCGGGCTTCGGCTCTACGGTGACGATGAAGACGTCGGCCTTGTGGTTGACGAAACCGCTTACCAGGCTCTGGTACTTGTAGGCCTTGGTGCGCTCTACCGACATGCCCTGTCCCTTGCGTACGACAAAGTACGACTTCATGTGGGGAGCCTCGGCAAACATCAGTTCTTCTGCCGATACGCCATACTTGTGGGCTATCTTCATCAGGTTTGAGATGGTGATATCCACCTCGCCACGTTCCATCTTCTCATAGATTTCCGCTTTGATGTCGATGGTCGCAGCCATCTCTTCCACGGAAATGTCCAGCACGTCGCGCAGTCCACGCAAACGTTCTCCGATTTGTTTCAGTTGTTCATCCATAATTTATTTCGCTCCTGCTTTTAATCCTTTAATAACACTTGATGTGAAGCCGTTATGCTCCATTTCGTTCAGTCCCTTGATGGTCACGCCACCCGGCGTCGTCACCAGGTCGATGGCTGCCTCGGGGTGTAGTCCTGTGGCTTGTAGCAGCTTGACGGCACCCTCCATCGTCTGTAGCACGATGTCCTTGGCCTGGTCGGCCTTGAAGCCCAGCTCCACACCGCCTTCGCTGGCGGCACGGACGTAGCGCATGGCGTAGGCAATGCCACAGGAGGCAAGCGTTGTACCGGCTCCAAGCAGGTGTTCCTCGGTCAGCAGCGTCTGTCCCATGGCGTCGAACAGTGCCTTCACCTGTTCCGTGTATTGAGGTTTTGCTTCAACGGCAACCAGGAACGTCATAGAGGCTAACTGGGCAATGGCAATGTTGGGAATGGCCAGATGCATGGCAGGCAACTGCCCGTCCTTCTGCATCCACGTCTTCAGCTGTTCGCCCTTGATGCCTGCTGCCACCACCACTAACTGCTGGCGACCGTAGTCCATGACGTCCTTCACTTGCAGCAGTACCCGTTCTACCAGCCAGGGTTTTACCACCACGATGACCATGTCGCCCGACTTGGCAGCAACACAGTTGTCGGTAGTGGTGTTCGCACCCTTGTCGGCAAAGCGTTTCACGGCATCTGCTGAGGCGTCGCTGACGCAAATGCTCTCGGCATCGACATAGTGGCTCTTCAGCAAGCCTTCCACGATGGCGCCACCCATGGCGCCGGCTCCTATTATTGATATCTTCATAACTTTTTCAGTACGTTAGTGAACTTTTCTATGAACGCATCGGCATCTTGCTTCGTCAGACACAACGGAGGCAACAGCCTCAGCGTGTTCTGACCGGCACAGCCCGTAAAGCAGTGCTCGTCGTAGATGAGCGGCAGTCGCACGTCCTTGTGGGGAACGTCCAGCTCGATGCCTATCATGAGTCCTCGGCCACGCACCTCCTTGATGTGGTTGCCACCCACCGAGGCATCGCCGCTGATGGCCTTCAGCCTTTCTATCAGGTAGCTGCCCACCGTGTCGGCGTTCTCCACCAGATGCTCCTGTTCGAAGACGTCGAGGACGGCCAGTGCTGCAGCACATGCCAGATGGTTGCCTCCGAAGGTGGTTCCCAACTGTCCATAGACGGGCTGGAAGTCGGGGCTGATGAGTACGCCACCCATCGGGAATCCGTTGGCAATGCCCTTGGCAACGGTGATGATGTCGGGCTTGATACCCAGCCACTGGTGGGCAAAGAACTTGCCGCTACGACCGTAACCACATTGTATCTCGTCGCATATCAGCGTGACACCGAAACGTCGGCAGGCGTAAGCCAGGTCCTGGGCAAACTTCGGCGTCACCATCTGGATGCCTCCCACGCCCTGGATGCACTCCAAGATGACGGCACAGACGCCACCGCGTGACATTTCGCGCACCCACGGCTCAATGTCGTTCAGCGGCAGGAAGCGCACATGGTGGTTGTCGTTCAGCGGAGCCACAATCTTCGGGTTGTTCGTCACCTCTACGGCTAACGACGTCCGACCGTGGAATGCCTTCTCGCAAGAGAGGATGCGCATGGCCTGCGGATTCTTGAACGACGCCAGCTTCAGGGCGTTCTCGTTAGCCTCGGCACCGCTGTTGATGAGGAACAGCTGGTAGTCGTCGTATCCGCTGATCTTGCCTAAGCGCTCAGCCAGCTGCTGCTGCAGCTTGTTGACTACGGAGTTGGAGTAGAACCCCAGCTGCTGTAACTGCTCTGTCACCTTCTCTATGTAGTGGGGGTGCGAGTGCCCGATGCTGATGACGGCATGACCGCCATAGAGATCCAGATACTCTTGTCCCTTGTCGTCCCAAACCTTGCAGCCATTGCCCTTCACAATGTTGACATCAAAAAGTGGATATACGTCGAATAGTTTCATGTGTCTTACCTTTTATATATAAAAATCGCTGCAAAGTTACAGGAAATATCTGAAAACACCAACTTTCCGACGTTTTTTTTGCAAATCTTCCCTTTCTTTCGTACCTTTGCAGACAATAACTCTATTAACCCACATTTATGATGCACGCAGGACATAGGGCTTATAAGAAAGTTGATTAAAATAATGTCAAAGTAAAAAAGAGATTATGAAAAAAATATTTAGTGTACTACTATTGTGTTTTATCACTTGTGTACTTAAAGCACAGATTATCCCTGAAGGAACGTATTGTATTAAATATGCATACAATCAGAATTTTTGTATGGATTTAAGTGAAAACGGGAAAATAGCAAATGGTCAAAATATTCTATTGTGGACCTATTGGGGAGGAAACGGCCAAAAATGGATTGTTACTCACGAAAAGGGTGGAATTGTAATAAGAAGTTACGTGAACAGAAATTATGTGGTTGATCTGCTAAATGGTAGTGCAAGGGATGATAACAACATACATTTACATCAATATAACGGATCCAGTTCGCAGATTTGGTATCCAGAATACGTTGAAGGCTATTATACCATACACAATGGAGTTAATCAAAACTATTGTATAGACCTCTACTGTGGAAATGCAGTAGATGGAACAAATATTCAAATTTATTCCGATAACAGAGCTTACTATCCCGATAAAAGAGCATGGCCGCAGCGCTGGATATTTCAGCGTATAGATGGCGGAGGAACAAACACGGGAAGCGGAACTGTTATTATAGATAATAGTCCTATGCCTTGTGCGGGATGTGGAGATACAAAGAAATGTAGTATCTGCAACGGCAAGGGTTATACAGTAAGCGCAAGTAGTAGAAGGATGTATAGCGAATGTGGCGCATGCAACGGAACAGGTATTTGTCAAGTTTGCCGTTACCGGTAATTATAAAAAAATATCTTGCAAAGAAATTTGACACGAAAATATTTCTGCTTTTGTTTTGTATTATACTCACTTATTCGTACTTTTGCAAGCAGGAATCAACAGCAATGCTGATTTGTGGAGGTGGAAACACCTGCCCAGATAACGCTTAAATGCGGGGAGTAAGGCTTTATCGATACTGCTCCATTTAAAAGTCACCTACGGGTGGCTTTTATTTTTCATACCGCTTTATTTTCTGATATTTCCAAATTCTTTAGGTGAAAGTTTTGGTGGTTTAGGAAATAATACTTATCTTTGCCGACAAATAATCAATTATTAAAGAATTATGTCTTATAGTCAGTTAGCACAATTGGAATTCATGAATGCTGTCAATAGCATCAATTCTGAATCGGAGCTGAATGAGTTCCGCGATTTGTTGGCACGCTATTTTGCGCAGAAAGCACAGAAGGCGGTTGATGCCTTGTGGGATAAAGGCGTGATTAACAATGAAACCATTGAAGCATGGGGCGAGGAACACATGCGCACTCCATACCACTATGAGGCGAATCGTTCTTGACATTCAGTATTCTCAAGAACATTCCCTGGCCAAAGTTGTCAATTGTCAAAATCAAGGAGTTTATAGAACAGATTTCTTAAATAAATGTGACAGGTACCAGTCTCCTTGGCACAGAGATGTTAGACTATGAAACCGGCGATTATTTTTCACCAGTATATCTGGATTGTGAATACGCTCAGGAGGTGCGGGGGACTGACGCTGGATCAGCTGAACCGCCGATGGGTAGAGGATGGCGTAGCTGATGGCAACGTGCTGCAGCGGTCGTCGTTCAACCGCCATCGTGACGCTATCCTGGATATGTTCGGCATCATCATTGCCTGTGAGCCGAGGACGTACAGATATTACATCAGCAACCCGCGGGAGTTGAACGATGACAGCATAGGACGATGGATGTATAGGACGCTGACAGTGCATGGCGTCTTGGCGGACAGTGCTGCGGTGAGGGAAAGGGTGGTACTGGAAAATGTGCCTGTGGGCGAGGAGTTTCTGCAGACCATCATTCAGGCGGTGAAGCAGAACAGGCGCCTGCTGATAGGTTACAGGAAGTTTGAGGCTGAGGGTTACGAGCGGCTGGTGTGTCCGTATGCGCTGAAGCTGTTTCACCAGCGGTGGTACTTGCTGGCGAGGCTTTCAACTGAGGGTGAGGCACAGGGCGAGGCAGGCGATGAGCTGATGCGTATCTATGCGCTGGACCGCGTGACGAAGATGGAGATGACGGAGGATGTGTTTGAAATGCCGACAGACTTTTCTGCGCAGGCTTATTTCTCGGAGTATTTCGGTGTGCTGACAGACCATACGCCGCTGGCTCATGTGGTGGTGCGAGCACACAAATGGATGCCGAACTATCTTCGCACACTGCCGCTACACCACTCGCAACGTGAACTGGAATCGACGGCGGACTATACGGACTTCTCGCTGGACATCCGTCCGACAGCCGACTTTCTGGGTGAGCTGCTGAGGCACGGCGACGGCATTGAGGTGCTTACGCCACCTGACTTACGGCAGAAAATGCGGCAAATCATTGCTGAAAATCTTAAAAGATATTAAAATTCCGTGGGGTGTCCTGACTTTTGGGACACCCCTCTTATTATATTTGCACCAGAAAACGTATAACTAAAAATTGAAGATTATGGAAGGTGCATTTTTCTTTTTTCTGATAATGTCTGCCATGGGCAGCCTGGTGATTGAGTATGTGGAAAGCGCGAACGGCCACGAGTGAGAAGGAGTGTGAAATCTACTAACAATTTAGTTTATGGACAAACAAGACTCACCATCGGAAGAGATAGTGATTGTCGGCAGTCGTTATGGGGCGCTTGCCTTGCTGAAGTGGCTGAAAGATTCGGGCAGAGACTATCTGAAGGCTCGCATTACGAGGCTGAGTGTGAAGGCTGGTGTGCTGATGGCTACGTGCGACTGTCCGTTGAAGCTGTTGCGAACGGAGCGCTGCCGCTGCCTGAGGACTTGGAGTATAAATGCTACTACAGGAACATCAGGGAACTGGCAACGCTGTCGTTGACCGGCAGTACACGAACCAGCAGGGACAGCCTGCCGTATTCACCAGCCAGGGCTTCTTGCTCACGGATGGCATCAACACGTTTTTCGCCGAGACAACGGGCAACTATGCCAAGGCGGCGCTGGGACTGAAGCTCGAAGTGGGCATGACGGTGAACGTGCATCTGGTGGTGGATGCCAGAAAGTGGCAGACGCAACAGGGCGAAGACCGCTATGAAAATCGTGTAACTATCACTAACATAGCGCGTTGGGAGTAAAGTAAAATGTTACATTGTGACATTGTGACATTGTTACAATAAGCGAAAAATTAAATGGTAAATATAATAATATATTATAATATATTATATATTTAAGGGTTTTCTGAAATTCTCGGAAAGTAAAAAACCTCTTAATGTAACAATGTCACAATGTAACAATGTAACAATCGGAATTAACATTAAACAGTAGTAATATGGCAACTAACGAATTGAAAACCAGTAAGGTAAGACGGTTGCGCGGCTCAGCCAGCATCCGTGAAGACGGTACGTTCGACTTCCGTCCCGACGGACAGGGGGCATCGAAGCAGGAGGACATCAAAACGGTGCGCAAGAGCCGTAGTTACCGCACAAGCGGCGAAAAGCAGCAGAGCATCGTGGCTCATATTGCGGTGGCTGCGGACACGAAAGACCCTGCTTATGAGATGTACAGGGACTTTCGCGAGATTCCCTCTGTGTTGAAAAGGAAAAGGGGCTTTCGGCAAGGGCGAAGTTACGATTAGCGCCCCCCGATGTTACGATTAGCAGGCCGCGAAAGTACGGCTCAAAGTAAAGAGTCTTTACATTCCCCCTCCCATCCCTTCGGGAGGGGGCAGCACTGACCGCTATCACCACTACGAGCTGCATGGGCCACGGCCCGTTCTAAAGTCCACCCCACCTGCTCTCTCTGTGAGGAGGCAGGGGGATTCTCCCTCAAAAGACTTTTTTTCTTCCATTTTTCCAGATTTTACCCCCCCCCATTTGATTTTTTGGGGGGTGAAAACGAAAGAAATTCGACAAAACATTTTGCGATATCAAAAATATTAATTACTTTTGCAGCGAGAAAGTAAAAGTAAAGGATACGAACTACAACACACCATTGACTACTAGAGTAATGATGAATTTAGGGAAGAAGATTGTACAACCTCCGTTTCTGAAGAAGGGCGACAAGGTGGCTCTGATTTCTCCTGCCTACTGGATGGGAGAGAAGATTTTGGAGCGCGCTGCCGCCGTACTCAGCAGCTGGGGACTGGAACCCGTCATAGGAAAACACACCAACGACCACCACTCGAATGCTTACGCCGGCGACGCCAACCAGCGCGCCAAGGACTTGCTGTGGGCGCTGGAGGACGAGGACATCAAGGCCATCGTCTGCTCACGAGGCGGCTACGGATGTCTGCACTTGCTGAACCGCGTGCCGCTACAGCGCTATGCCAAGAACCCGAAGTGGCTGATAGGTCACGGCGACATCACGGTGCTGCTCTGCGCTCAGGTGGCTGGCGGAGCGATGGCCATCAACGGTCCGATGGCACTGGAGCTGGCTGAGGAGGAGGAGAACACGGACACACGCCTGTTGCACGACCTGCTGTTCGGATGCGTGCCACAATATGTGATGCCCAACAGTCCGAGCAACCACACAGGACATGCCGAGGGCATCCTCATTGGCGGCAATCTGACAAGCTATGCGTCGATGGCTAACACACGCTTTAACATCAGCGGACAGGACTGCATCTTGCTGCTGGAGGAGAACGAGGAGTCGCTGCACGACATCGACCGACTGTTTTACATGCTCAACTTGGAAGACCAGCTGAAGCACGTGAAGGGCATCATCCTGGGCGACTTCAGCTCCATCAAGCAGGACTTGGTGGTGGGCAGCGTGGAGCAGATGCTGACGGCACACCTGAAAGACCACAATATACCGGTCTGCTGCGAATTCCCGACCGGCAGCCACAGCAGCCTGCCACTGGTCATGGGCGCAAAGGTGACGCTGGACGTCACGGAGCAGCAGTCGGTCATCACGTTCCAGACAAAAGGAGAAACCAAACCATATCAAATCAACTTAAAACCAAAACTGTTTAAGTAATCCTAAAATGAAGGACAAAAACCTCTTTGAACACATCGACAAAGCGGTAAGAAGCGAACGTCTCTATGCTGACGGAGAGTTGAAGCGTGAGGCTATTCACAAGCGCTTCCGCATCAGCCGACACTTGCTGAACAACTTGCTCAGAGAGCGCGTCGGCATGTCGTTTCCGCAATACATCAACAGCATACGCATGGAGGAAGCCTGCGAACTGGTGCTTCACCACAAGGAGCTGTCGATCAACGAGATTGCGAAGCGCGTGGGACTGAATGCTCCGAACATGCGGGTGCTGTTCAAACAAATGTATGGCGTCACTCCGATGGGCTATCGTCAGCATCGCCATGTGAAGGGATAGTGTCAACACAGCAATGGCTATCAGATACACTGACAAGGAAGAACTGTGGAACTCATGGTCGCACGCCGGAGGCATCGTCTTGGGTGTGGCCGTGGGTATTTTTTTTATCGTGATGTCGTTCAAGGGCGACAACCCGTGGGCTCGCCTGGGGGTGTGCCTCTACCTCTTCGGTATGCTGGCATCGTACATCGCCTCGACGGTCTATCACGCCCTACCCCGCAGAAGTATCTGGAAGGAGCGCTTGCGCCACTGGGACCACGCCGCCATCTACTGGCACATCGCCGGCAGCTACTCGCCACTGACACTCGTGGCACTGCGCACACAGGGCTATTGGGGCTGGGCGCTGTTCGTCTTCGTATGGACGTGCGCCATCGCGGGAACCATCATCAGCTTCATCAAACTGAAGGAGCACTCTAATGTGGAGACGGCGTGCTTCATCGGCATGGGACTATCCATCCTCATAGCCTTCAAACCGCTCATCGACAGTATCTCGACGGCCGCTGTCATCTGGATAATAGCCGAGGGCGTATGCTACATCACGGGAGCAGCGTTCTACAGCCTGAACAACCGCCGCTATATGCACTCCGTATTCCACTTCTTTGTCCTCGCCGGCTCGGTGTGCCACATCATCGCCGTCTGGGACGTGCTGATGGACACGTTTTAAATGAGAAATGAGAATCAATCTCTAAAAATCTCTGTGCCTCTGTGCCTCTGTGCTCTCTGTGTTTAAAATAAAAAATAAAAACACGGTTTAAAGGTAATCATAATTTCTCATTTAACTGATGACATTTTGCGCGCTCGTTCATCTTAATATATAGTAAGAATGAACTAAAACGAATTTCGAACAATGAACGCAAAAGAATTGGAACTCCTCGCCGAGAAGAATCGCAAACGACTCGTGGAGGTAGTGTATGCCGCCAAGGCAGGACATATTGGCGGCGACCTGTCGTGCCTGAACGTTATGACGGCACTGTACTTTGAAGTAATGAAGAACCTGGATCCCGCACATCCGAAAAACCCTGACCGCGACCGCTTCGTGCTGTCGAAGGGACACTGCGTAGAGGCACTCTACGTCACCCTGGAGGCCAAGGGATACCTGAAACCGGAAGTGCTCGACACGCTGGGAAAGTTTGGCTCCATCCTCTCCGGACACCCCACCATCGAGGTGCCTGGCATCGAGGTGAACAGCGGTGCGCTGGGCCACGGACTGGGCATCGGCGTGGGAATGGCCATCGCCGCCAAGATGGACGGCAAGGACTACCGCACCTTCGTGATGATGGGCGACGGCGAACAAGGTGAGGGCTCTATCTACGAGGCTGCCATGGCGGGACACAAATACCAGCTGGACAACCTCGTGGCAATCATCGACCGCAACCACCTACAGATTTCTGGCAACACGGAGGACGTGATGCCCATCGACAGCGTCAAGGAGCGCTGGGGAGCCTTCGGATGGGACGTCATAGAGCTGAACGGCGACTCGATGGAGGACATCCTGCGCGCCTTCGCCAGCATCGACTACACGAACAAAAAGCCCCACCTGCTGCTCAGCAACACGACGAAAGGCCGTGGCGTGAGCTTCATGGAAGGCATTGCCAAGTGGCACCACGGCGTGCTGAACGAGGAGCAGTGTAAGGAAGCCGTAGCTGAAATCGAGAAGCGCATCGCCGCCCTGGAACAATAAATTGTAAATGATCCAATTACCAAATAAATTGTAAATTGTAAATCGTCAAATTGTAAATCACCATGATTGCTTGTAGAAAACAGTTTACCGACACGCTGCTGGAACTGGCACGTGAGGATAAAGATATCATTGCCGTGACCACTGATGCACGTGGCTCGGTAACATTGGGCGACTATGCGAATGCACTGCCCGAACAGTTTGTAGAGTGTGGTATCGCTGAACAGGATGCCGTAGGCATCTCAGCCGGACTGGCGCACTCCGGAAAGAAGGTGTTCTGCTGTGGACCCGCCTGCTTCTATGTCGCCCGTTCACTGGAACAGGTCAAGGTAGATCTGGCATACAGCGAGAACCCCGTGACCATTCTCGGCGTCTCGGGCGGTGTGGCGTACGGAGCATTGGGTGCTACCCACCACTCGCTGCACGACATTGCCGTGCTGCGCACCTTCCCGGGTATGACGGTCTGTCTGCCCAGCGACTGGCGCGTGACGAAGAAGTTAGTGAAATTCCTCGTCAACTACGACAAGCCCTGCTACGTCCGCGTGGGACGTGCTGCCGTGCCTGACGTCTATGCCGACGACAACTTCCACTTCGAGGTGGGCAAGGCTATCCAGCTGCTGGACGGTAAGGACGTCACCATCGTTGCCACTGGCGAAACGGTATATCACGCCTGGCAGGCAGGACTGCAGCTGAAGGAGAAGGGCATCGCTGCACGTGTGCTCGACTGCTCGTGGCTCAAGCCCTTCGACGAGGAGGCCATCCGCAAGGCTGCCCGTGAGACGGGACGCATCGTCACCGTCGAGGAACACTCGCAGTTCGGCGGACTGGGCGCTATGGTCTGCGAGACGCTCAGCGAGCACCCCGTACCCGTGCGCATCATCGGCATCCCCGACGAGAACGTCGTCCACGGCACCAACGCCGAAATCTTCCATCACTACGGCATGGATGCTGAAGGCATCGTGAAAGCGGTCGAAAGCTTTGTAAAGTAATAATTTTAAAAGAAAATAATGAAACAGCGAATAATAGCAATAGACCAAAGCACGTCCTCCACCAAGGCACTGCTGTTCGACGAGCAATGCCACATGCTGGGGCGCACCAACGTTGACCACAAGCAGTACTACCCCCAGACCGGATGGGTGGAGCACGACGCTGAGGAAATCTATCAGAACATGATAGAGGCCATCCGACAGCTATTAGAGGTGAGTGGTGAGAAGATAGAGGAAAGCGAATACAGCCTCTGCATCACCAACCAGCGCGAGACGGCGGTGGTATGGAACAAGCTGACGGGAAAGCCCATCAGCCGCGCCGTGGTGTGGCAAGACACTCGCGGTGCAGAACTGTGCCGACAGCTGCGAAGCGACGAGAAGACGGTGGCGATGGTCATGGAGAAGAGCGGTCTGCTGATAGACCCGAACTTCTCGGCATCAGGCGTCAAGTGGCTGCTCGACAACGTGCCTGGTGCTCGCGAATTATGCTCGCGAGGCGAACTGCTCATGGGTACCATCGAGACGTGGCTCGTCTGGAAACTCACCGGCGGCAAGGTCCATGCCACCGACTTCACCAATGCCTCGCGGACCATGCTGTTCAACATCCACACCATGCAGTGGGACGACGACCTGCTGCAGCTGTTCGACATTCCACGCAGCATGATGCCCGACGTGCGCCCCTGCGACGCCACGTACGGCGAGACCACATGTGAAGGACTGTTCCCCAGTCCGATCACCATTGCGGGTGTACTCGGCGACAGCCACGGAGCACTGGCCGGTCAGATGTGTTTCCAGAAAGGCAGCGGCAAGGTGACTTACGGCACCGGGTCAAGCGTCATGGTGAACATCGGCGAAGAGCCACAACCGGCTCCGGAGGGCTTGGTGACGAGCGTAGGATTCTCAGCCTTCGGCAAGACATATTACGGTTTTGAAGGGAATATATATAGCACAGGAGCCACACTGAAATGGATGGCCGACCAGCTGCAACTCGTGGGACATCCCGCAGAGATGGAGGCGCTGGCAACGAGCGTCGCTGACAATGGCGGCGTGTATATCGTTCCTGCCTTCTCAGGATTGGGAGCACCGTGGTGGCAGTCGAACGTGAAGGGCGCCGTCTTCGGACTGACCTTCGCCACGACGAAGGCTCACTTCGTACGAGCAGCCCTGGAGTCTATCGCCTATCAAATCAAGGACTTGGTGGATGTGATGGCGCGTGCCACGGGGGGCAGCCTAAGCGAGATCTGTGCCGACGGAGGACCTACGAAGAACCAGTTCCTCATACAGTTCCAGGCCGATATGCTCGGCACACCGGTGGTATGTACGGAAGTCGATGACGCCTCGGCATTCGGTGCCGTGCTGATGAACGGCTTCGCACGCGGTCTCTGGAAGGGCTTCGACGAGGTGAAGGACTTCCGCAAGGTGACCAAGGTCTATGAACCCAACACCCATCACCTAACACCTAACACCCTTTACAACGGCTGGCGCAACGCCGTGTCACAACTCATCAAATAACCAACACCCATCACCCAACACCCAACACCCAACACCCAACAACATGAACATCCTCATCATCAACGGTCCAAACCTAAACCTTTTAGGAGTACGCGAACCTGGCATCTACGGATCGTCATCGTTCGAGCAGTATCTACCCGAACTGCAGAAGCGCTATCCCGACATCCACATCGAGTACTATCAGAGCAACGTGGAGGGAGAGCTCATCAACAAGATGCAGCAGGTAGGGTTCTCCTACGACGGCATCGTGCTCAACGCCGGTGCTTACACGCATACCTCCATCGCCCTGGGCGACTGCATCCGCTCGCTGAAGACTCCCGTCATCGAGGTACACATTTCTAACGTCCATCAGCGCGAGGAGTATCGCCACCACAGCATGATCAGTGCCGCATGCCGGGGTGTCATCTGCGGCTTCGGACTGGACAGCTACCACTTGGCGGTCGAAGCAATCATAAAATTTTAATTTTAAAACACAGAGGTACAGAGACACAGAGGTCTTTTAGATATTGAGAGATTGAGATAATGAGAAAATGAGAATATTTATAATCTCTGTATCTCTGTGTCTCTGTGTTTAAATAATAAAATTGAAAAAAAAATTGTCAAATTGTAAATAAAAAAGGTGGAGAGTTTAGACGAATACATTCTGCAGCACATCGAGCCGGAGCCGGTATATCTGTACCGGCTGTGGCGCGCCACGAACATCCACATGTTGCATGGACGCATGGCATCGGGACACCTGCAGGGACGGCTGCTGAAGATGCTGGTGCAGATGATTCAGCCGAAGAACATCCTGGAAGTAGGGACGTTCAGCGGATACTCGGCACTCTGCATGGCAGAGGGTCTGGAGGAAGGCGGCAGGCTCTACACCTTCGAAATCAACGACGAACAGGAGGACTTCACCCGTCCGTGGATTGAAGGCTCACCCGTTGCTGACAAGATAGAGTTCATCATCGGCGACGCCAACGTGGAAGCACCGAAGCTGGGCATCGTCTTCGACATGGCATTCATCGACGGCGATAAACGCACCTACCAGCAGACATACGAAACGGTGCTGTCGCTCCTGCGCCCGGGAGGGTTTATCATCGCAGACAATACGCTGTGGGATGGGCACGTCATAGACCCTAACTACCAGAAAGACCAACAGACACGAGGCATCGAGACCTTCAACGACTTCGTCAAGAACGACACTCGCGTAGAGCAGGTCATCTTACCGCTTCGCGACGGTTTGACGTTGATAAGAAAGAAAAAATAGGCAAAAACACACATTTTTCTGACTTTTTGTTGTTTGTTTCAGTAAAAATATGTACTTTTGCTTACTTTTTGTAAAGTACAACCCGTTATTGTTATAAAACTATGGATAAGATTGACAACCTTGACAAGAAAATACTGAGCATCCTGTCACAAAATGCACGCATCGCATTCAAAGACGTAGCAGCAGAGTGCAACGTGTCACGAGCAGCCATCCACCAGCGCGTACAGCACCTCATCGAGAACGGGGTCATCATGGGTAGCGGTTTCGACGTGAACCCCAAGAGTCTGGGCTATAGCACCTGCACGTATGTGGGCATCACCCTGGAACGAGGCTCGATGTATAGAGATGTCGTCGAACGCCTGCGCCACATCCCGGAGGTGGTGGAATGTCACTTCACCACAGGCCCCTACACCATGCTGGTAAAGCTCTATGCCCGCGAAAACGAACAGCTGATGCACCTGCTGAACGGACGCCTGCAGAGCATCCCTGGCGTGGTGGCCACCGAAACACTCATCTCGCTGGAACAAAGCATCAAGCGAGAGATTCCTGTCAATGTTGACGAATAATCTACTATCTATGACAAAGCACTTTGACTGGCAAGCACAGCTCGCTGCTACGGCGTACGCCTCCTTCCCGGAAGCAAAGGACAGACCCGTAATAGGCATTACCGCCAACTACGGAGAACTGACTGCCAAGCTTGCCGAAGGATATTACAAATCGGTCTGGCGTGCAGGAAGTATTCCTGTCATTATTCCACCCATCAGCGACACAGAAGTCATCATCAACACGCTGCAGCACATCGATGGACTGCTGCTCAGCGGTGGTGCCGACTACGACCCTCACTATGCCGGAGAGGAACCATCGCCCAAATTAGGGGAAATCAATGCCGAGCGCGACCTGCCAGAACTGCTCATCACACAACTGGCATACAACCGCCAGATACCTATCTTAGGCATCTGCCGAGGCATACAGACACTCGCCATGGCGTTGGGAGGACACGTGGCACAAGACCTCTCCGAGGCAAAGGACGGATGGAAGGAGGAGAAAGGTATCCAACACTCACAACAGGAGGAGCGACCCGTTGCCACCCACTGCGTCACGGTGGAAAAGGATTCCGTCCTTTTCTCTCTCTACAAAACTGCAACCCTTCGTGTCAACTCTTTCCACCACCAGTCGGTCGATGATCCGGGAGAACGCTTCCGCATCACGGCACGCGCCGAAGACAACATCGTCGAGGCCATGGAGAGCACCGAGCACAAGAGCATCATGGGCGTACAGTGGCATCCGGAATGCTTGGCAGACGGTCTGCCCATCTTCCAATGGCTGGTAGGCGAAGCACGGCAGTATCGTGAGGCTTGCCGTATGCACAGCCGTATCCTCACCCTTGACACGCATTGCGACACGCCGATGTTCTTCCCTCAGAACGTGCTGTTCGACCACCGCGACCCACGCATTCTCGTGGATTTGCACAAGATGGACGAAGGCCGACAGGACGCCACCATCATGGTAGCCTATCTGCCTCAGAACCCTGCCGCTGGAGACCCTGCAAGCCATGCCAAGGCGTATGCGGACAGCATCTTTGACAAAATAGAAAACATCGTGGCTGGAAACAGCAACTACATCAGCATAGCCCGCACCCCTGCCGACCTCTGGACAAACAAGCATGAAGGGCGTAAGAGCATCATGCTCGGCATTGAAAACGGACGAGCCATCGAGGGCAGCCTGGACAACCTGCGCCACTTTACCGAACGTGGCATCGTCTATATGACGCTGTGCCACAATGGCGACAACGACATCTGCGACTCTGCTCGCGGCAGTCAGACTCACGGCGGCGTAAGCAACTTCGGACGCGAGGTCATTCGCGAGATGAACCGCCTGGGCATTATGGTGGATCTTAGCCATGCTGCCGAAAGCAGCTTCTACGATGCCCTGGAACTCAGCGAGACACCGATTGTCTGCAGTCATAGCAGCTGCCGCGCGCTCTGCGACCATCCACGCAACCTCACCGACGACCAAATGCGAGCCTTAGCCCAAAAGGGCGGTGTCATGCAGGTGACGCTCTACAACGGCTTCCTCGTGAAAGAAGGACAGGCCACCATCGAGGACGCCCTGCGACACTTGGAACACGCCATCAGCATCATGGGTATCGACCACGTGGGGTTGGGCACCGACTTCGACGGTGACGGTGGCATCTGCGGACTCGCCAGTTCATCGGAACTACTACAGTTTACCCGCCAACTGCTCACGCGCAACTATTCGGAAGAAGACATCCAGAAGATATGGGGCGGCAACTTCCTACGAGTGATGCAACAAGTACAGGACAAGAAACAATGAGAAAACTTTTATATGCTATCACAGCCATGCTGCTGCTTGTCGGCTGCAACACGACGAAAAAGAGTCAGGGTGACGAACCATCGCCCGTCAGCGCAACGTTCAATGCTGATTCGGCTTATCTCTTCTGTCAACAGCAGTGCGACTTCGGACCGCGCACCATGAACAGCGAAGCGCATGAGCGTTGTGCCGAATGGATACAGCAGCGCTTCACTCAGTACGGCTACCAGGTAGAGATGCAGCGCGCTGACCTTCGCGGCTACGACGGTACCACCCTCAAAGCGACGAATATCATCGCCATCTCCCAACACCTAACACCCAACACCCGCCTCCTCATCTGCGCCCATTGGGACAGCCGTCCATGGGCTGACAACGACCCAGACTCTGCCAACTGGCACAAGCCCGTGCTGGCAGCTAACGATGGTGCTTCGGGTGTGGCAGTCATGCTGGAACTCGCACGACAACTACAGCAGCACGACTCACTGAACGTTGCCGTCGATTTCATCTGCTTCGACGCCGAAGACTGGGGCATTCCTCAATGGGAAAACAAGAGCGATGCGGACTCCTGGGCGCTCGGTGCCCAATACTGGGCTACCAACACCCAACACCCATCACCCAACACCCAACACCCATCACCCAACACCTACAAATACGCCATCCTCCTCGACATGGTAGGCGGTCAGGGTGCCAAGTTCTACCACGAAGGCTATTCACTACAGCACGCACGCCCCATCGTAGAAAAGGTGTGGCAAGCAGCACAGGCAGCAGGCTATGGCAGTTTCTTCCCCGCACAAATGGGTGGTTATATCACCGACGACCATATCCCAGTCAACGAGCAGGCACACATCCCCTGCATCGACATCATCAACCACTACCCCGAATGTCCGCAGAGCAACTTCGGGCCTACGTGGCACACCGTCAATGACGACATGCAGCACATAGACCGTAACACCCTCGAAGCCGTCGGTCAGACGCTCCTACAGGTCATCTTCAGCGAAAAAGAATAATGGGTTATAGCTGTCCCGCCTCGACCATGAGCACGACGCGCTCGGTGAGACGGTCAACGCCTTCGGGGTCGTACTGTTTCTTGAGGGAAGCACCGAAGGCCCAAGCAAAAGCTTGATAAAAGCCTGCCTTGACAGGTCCTAAGAAAGCCTGTACCAGCTCGTAGCCAGAGGAGTGGCTTTCACGATAGATAAGTTTGATGAGCAGTTTGCCCTGCGAATAGGTGAGTTTCTTCATGCGGGGCTTATAGGCTTGCATGACGCCCTTCTCGACGCGCTTCATGTGCTCATCACGGGCTTTCTTGTCGGGCAGGGTCTCAAGATATTCTGCAGTCTCCATCATAATCATATTTGCCTCCTTGGCAATGGGCAGCACAGTCTTGACGTTCTTCACCAGTCGCATGTAGGCGTTCTGCTGGCGCTGGCTACTGAAGACTACAGGAGGAAAGACATAGACATTGTTCATCTCCATATAGAGCAGACTGTCGCCGTCCTCAAGTACCTTTCCGACTTTCACGGTCGGCACAAAAGTGGGACTGTTGAAGTCTTCTGCCGCAGTCTGGGCAGAAGAAGCGAGGAACGAGAAAGGTAAAAGGAGAAAGGACAGCAGCAGTGCCGTCCTCTTTCCGTTTATTGTCCTTATATGAAACTTCGTTCCTTTCATTCCTTACATTTTACCCCCCCTCCAATCAGGGAGGGGTCTGGGGTGGGTCGCTCTTAATCCTTAATCAGGTTCTCGCCCGTCATGTCGGCAGGCTGCTCCAATCCCATGATGTGCAGGATAGACGGAGCCACGTCTGCCAAGCGACCGTCCTTGACGGTAGCGCTGTTGTTGTTCGTCACGTAGATGAACGGCACGGGATTCAGCGAGTGTGCTGTATTGGGAGTGCCGTCAGCGTTGATGGCATTGTCAGCATTGCCGTGGTCAGCAATGATGATGGCCTCGTAGTCGTTCTTCTTGGCGGCTTCAATAACGGCCTCAACGCAGTGGTCAACAGCCCAGACGGCCTTGGCAATGGCATTATAGACGCCGGTATGACCTACCATGTCGCCGTTGGCGAAGTTCACCACGATGAAGTCGTACTTGTTCTCATTGATGGCAGCAACGAGCTTGTCTTTCACCTCGTAAGCAGACATCTCGGGCTTGAGGTCATAGGTAGCCACCTTGGGAGAAGGTACGAGGATGCGGTCTTCACCTTCGAAGGGAGCCTCGCGACCACCATTGAAGAAGAACGTCACGTGTGCATACTTCTCGGTCTCGGCAGTGTGCAACTGTTTCTTGCCCTGCTGTGAAAGATACTCGCCAAGTGTGTTCTCGACATTCTCCTTGGGGAAGAGGATGTGAACGCCCTGGAAAGAAGCGTCGTAAGGTGTCATGCAGTAGTACTGCAGACCAGCAATCGTCTTCATGCCCTGCTCGGCCATGTCCTGCTGAGTGAGCACGACGGTAAGTTCCTTGGCACGGTCGTTGCGGAAGTTGATGAAGATGACGACGTCGCCCTCCTCGATGCAGCCGTTGACGGCAGTATTGTGAATGGGCTTGATGAACTCGTCCGTCACGCCCTCGTCGTAACTCTCCTGCATGGCTTTCACCATGTCGCTACTCTGCTTACCCTCGCCCTTAACCAGCAGGTCGTAGGCTTCCTTCACACGCTCCCAGCGCTTGTCGCGGTCCATAGCGTAGAAACGGCCAACGATGCTGGCGATGGCGGCGTCGTTAGCAGCACACACCTTCGTCACCTGCTCGATAAAGCCCTTACCACTCTTGGGGTCGGTGTCACGACCGTCCATGAAGCAGTGAACCATCGTCTGATTCTTCAGTCCATAGTGCTTGCCGACCTCGATGAGCTTGAAGAGATGATCCAAAGAAGAGTGCACACCACCGTCGGAGCAGAGTCCCATGAGGTGCAGCTTCTTACCCTTCTCCTTGGCATACGTATAGGCAGCCTTCACCTGCGGGTTCTCAACAATAGAACCGTCCTTGCAGGCACGGTTGATCTTCACCAGGTCCTGATAAACGATGCGACCGGCACCGATATTCAGGTGTCCTACCTCCGAGTTACCCATCTGTCCATCGGGCAGACCGACATCCTCACCGGAAGCCTGCAGCTGCGAATGTGCGCTGACAGCAGTCAGATAGTCCAGATACGGTGTAGGGGTATTGAAAATAACGTCTCCTTTTCCATGCTTGCCGATTCCCCATCCATCGAGAATCATGAGTAATGCTTTCTTTGCCATAGTGTATTTCTTTTTATTTGTTGTTCCAATTTCAGGGTGCAAAGTTACAGTTTTTCTTTGAAACGACAAAGAGAAACGAAAAAAAGATACAGGCCACCACGATGGTAGCCCGTATCTTTCTTTTTATTTTCTTGATAACGTCCTGTCTGTTATTCAGCCAAGGGGTCAAACTCGCCCATTCTTCCTGTGTTGTAGTCCAGCCAACCGATGTTGTTGGGCAACGACAGGTTAGCCTTTGCAGCACTGACCTTGAAACCGAGGAAGTAGTACTCGGGGCGCCAGTCCATCTTATAGACCTCATCACCATCCACACGCGTTGTCTTACGCTTCAGGTAAGTCTGGTGGAAGCTGATGAGAGCAGCCATCTTCGTATCGGTATCCTTGATACCATCGACATTGATGTCGAGGGCATCAGGACGAGCGTTGAAGACTGCAGGCCATGTGGTCTTATCGACGCCATCGGTCATGTCAGCCAGATAGGTGTCACCCAGACGCAACTCGATACCCTGACGACGAGTACCTTTCAGCTGCTTCACACCCAGATAGGTGCAGGTGTTACCACCAAAGCCAGAGAGTGCCCAAGAGCCTTTCAGGGTTCCCTGACCAGCACCGCCATCCCACAACAGCCAGCGGCGGCAGTCATCGTAGCGCTTGCCTTCGTAGCAGAGCTCAACGCGGCGCTCGTACAACACGGCCTCGAAGAGTTTGGCACGGTCGGAGATAGTTCCAAGACCATAGTTGCCATCTGCACCTGCAGGCAGACCGGCACGAGTGCGGATGCGCTTCAGACAGTCCATAGCGTCAGAGTTATGGCTGGCACCAACAGCAGATTCAGCTAAGTTCAGCAGTACCTCGGCAAAGCGAATCTCCATGTAAGGAGCACTGCTGCGCTTGAAACCATCTGTGGTCGTATAGGCATAAGTGGCAGGAGCATTCAGACCCTGATCGGCAGATCCCTTACGCAGATAGACACAGCCCTTACCAACACCGTCAGTAGCCTTACCGGTATAGCAGCTATCCTGCTGCTTGGCAGACTCCTTGTACCAAGTGTAGTTCCACAGCTCGTAGCTCTTTCCGTCGTAAGGATAGGTATAAGACTCAGGCTTATAGGCTGACGGAGTGCCGTCGAAGGTCCACATGGTACCGCAGAAAGCGAAGGTGCGATAGAAGCGCGGGTCGCGGTTGGCATAGAACGTCTCAGTCTTATAGCCGTTAGCCGCTGTAGGACGAGTACCGTCTGCCATGGGGAAGAGGTCAACCATCTGAGCGGTTACCTCCTTACCGCCGCCACCACCGGTATTCGAAGGACGAATAGAGTTCTCCCAAGAGTTGTTGAAGGAGATGTCGTCATTGGCATTAGGATCCAACGTGTTGTACATGGTTACAAACACGGCTTCCTTACGAGCCTCTTCATCAGCTCCTAAGAACATTTTGTTCCAACCAGCACCATTGACGCCTGGGGCATTCTCGTATGCCAAGCCAAAGCCGGCAGCCTCCAGTTCGTTCTTGGCGGCGAGGTTAGCCTGATAGGCAGCCTCCCAACGGTCGGTATTGTCGGCACGATTGAACAAGGGACTTGCCCAGAACAGCAGCGTACGGCCTTTCAGAGCCAGAGCAGCACCCTTGGTGATGCGACCAAACTCGCCCTGATCCCATTTGCTGGGGAGCATGCCGGCAGCTCTGTCCAAGTCGGCACAGATAAAGTCAATGCACTGCTTCGTGGTAGAACGCGGAACGATAATCTCAGAACCGCCGCTATCGCCCTGGAAAGCATCCTGCACCTTCTCGATGATGGGTACACCGCCATAGGTGGTCACCAGACGGTAGTAAATCCATGCACGCCAGAAATAGGTCTGTCCCAACAGCTCATTCTTAGCTTCCTGTGCCAAAGAGCTGGCGGTAACGCCCTCGATGATATCGTTCACCTCACGCAGGTAAGCCCATGGTGAACTTCTAATCTTCAACTCGTTATGGAAGAGGTCTTCCACATTATTATAGTCGATATTGGTGTTAGGATTCGTAAAGTTTGTGAATCCTCCGTACTCCTCGGTAGATTTCGAGAAGATGTCGGCAGCACCCGTGCTGGGGAAGCGCCAATATTGAGAGGAGTTGTTTGCACGTGGCAACATGTAGTTATACATGGTATTGACACGCAACTTGGCTGACTTATAGTCGTTGTAGATATTCTCAGCGACATAGTTACCGTAGTTTTTCTTCTCCTCCAGGAATTTATCGCTACATCCTGAGAGCATCATCGCACCGGTAACGAACAATGCCGACAAGCCTATATTTAATATCTTTTTCATAATCGTATTGTCTTATTAGAAACCAATGTTTACACCTAAAGTAATTTTGCGCAGAGTGGGATATGCTCCGTAGCTGTCCATCGGGTCAACGAAATTGTCGGGATACGGATTATACAGGCTGAGCATGTTCTGACCAGTCACGTTGAAGCGGATGCTCGACAGACCAATCTTCTTCACGATGTCCTTCGGCATGGTATATGCCAGCGTGATGTTGCGCAGAGAGATGCGAGTACCGCTGACGCGCCAGAAGGTAGAGTTATAGGTGTTGATGTTGTAAGCCATGTTAGGATACTTGGCATCAACATTCTGGGGAGCAACGACGTTGCCCTTGTCGTCCAGCACATCCTCATAGACAAACATGTCGTTTGCCCAGAAAGAAGGAATGTTGGTATAGCCTAATGCTGCAGCACCTGTGTCGTTAGTCTGAATGTTCTTGGCTCCACGAGCATAGGGATCGATGTAGCTATAGCCACCCCACTGAGCATTCAGCTGAGCGCTCAAAGAGAAGTTCTTGTATTCACATCCGAAGTTCAGGGTCACACCGTAAGGATTGTTACGGTTAGCCATGTGTACCAAGTCGTTCTCCTGGTCAATCTTACCATCAGGAGCAGCATAAGTACCGTCAGCCTGCTTGGGACCACGGACATCCTTGTAAATCAGCATACCCGGACGAACCTGATCCTTAGACAAACCTAAATAGTCAGTGATATGATTCTGAGCAAAGTACTCTTCAATCTGCTGATAGTTGCGGAACATGCCTAAGCACTGCAGACCCCACTGACCTTCGAGCATACGCTCGTTGAGGTGCTGGTTGTAATAGGTCAGGCTGGCAGCATCGCCAATGAACCACTCCTTCACCTTGTTGTCGCTATAACCTGTATTCAGCTTGGCGTGATACTTGAAGTTATCACCAATCTGGTCGCGCCAGCCTAATGAGAGCTCAACACCCCAGAGGTTGATAGAACCGTAGTTCTCGGCGGTAGGCTTCGTACCAACAGTACCAGGATAGGTAGCAGACTGAGAACGAGAGGTCAGGATTTCACGCATAGCCTCATAGTAAGCATCGATACCTACTGACAGACGACCGTCGAGGAAGCGTGCGTCGATACCACCATTCCACTTGTAAGACTTATCCCAGTGGGCATCGCGGTTAGGAGCGTCGGACATCTGCACACCCTGAGTCACAGCAGAGTTCACGCCAAAGACGGCACCCTTACCATTATCTACGTTGTAGAGCTGCAGCCACTTCCAGGCAGCGATGTTATCACGACCCAGCAGACCGAATGAAGCACGGAGCTTGAAGAAGTTCACCCAAGGCAGGGCCTTCTTGAACCAGGGCTCCTCACTCATTACCCAACCGGCACTGACTGAGGGGAAGGTTCCCCAATAGTTCTCAGGGGCAAACTTGGTAGAAGCATCGGTACGGAGCAGGAACTCCAAGAGGTAACGGTCATCGTAAGCATAGTTGGCACGGAAGATGTAAGACAGCGTACCACTTTCAGAACGTCCGAACTCAGTGGTCTGCACACCTGAAGCAGTCTTTGACTGTCCGTCAGTGATGCTCAGAGGATCGCTGACCTGGCCCCAGACATACTCACTCTCAGCCTCAGAACGCTCGATAGAGAATACGGCGCCAACGTCGTGCTTACCGAACTTGCGGTTATAGTTCAGCGTGAAGTTCACCTGATAGTTGAATGAGTTTTCTGTTCTACGACGCAGCGAGTTACCATTTGAACGCTCGATGGGATCGAAGTTGGCATCTGACAAGTCACCAGTATAGAGGTGGTTACCAGAACCACCACGAGTGATCATCTTATAAGTCGTCAGCATGGTACCAATCTCGTTACTCTTGCTATTTCTCTCAGCACGAGAATAGGTGAACTTGGCCTTCAAACCCTTCAAAGGCTCGAACCAGCTGAAATCATGCTCAACAGCAGCGTTGATAGTCATGTTGCTATCGTGGTTCTTTTTGTAGTTACCCAGATTCTGCAGGGCCTTGAAGTTATACTCCTGCCAGTCGTCATGCTTCTCGCTGTTGTCAGGACCGACGGCAGCCATAGCATGTGTTCCAACATAATCAGGAATGTAACGGGGACGAGACATCAGGCTATAATAGTCACCAGAACTGGAACCAGACATCTTGTTGTTGGTGTCTTTCTTGTCACCAACGTCACCGCTGAGTTGCAGAGAGGTCTTGAACCATTTGCCCAACTTGATATCAGCGCCTGCACGATAGTTCCAACGATGATAGTCAATATTACTCAGGTTACCATCCTGCTGGAAGAAACCGACACCTGCGAAGTAGGTAGCACGGTCGCTACCACCGCTGACGTTCACGTTATGCTTATGAGTGAAAGCTGTCTTCCAATAGTCATCGATCAAGTCGTAGTCGAGACCAGCCATGGCGGCGAGCTCGTCAGCCTGGAAGATATCTTTCAGATGGTCGTAAGTGCTAACCTTTGAGCTGGTCGGCAGCGCACCGACAACACCATTGTAGATGCGTCCATAGTCATAGGCGTTAAGCATCTTGGTGCTCTTCACCTTACCCGTCCAACCGAACTGGCCGCTATAGCTTACCTTCGGAGCACTGTTCTGACCGCGCTTGGTCTTTACCAGAATAACACCGTTGGCAGCACGGGCACCATAAACGGCAGCAGAAGCATCCTTCAATACAGTAATCTGGTCGATGACAGAAGCGTCGAGGTTGTTGAACGCCGTCTCGTCAGAGATAAAGTCATCAATAACGTACAGAGGGCTGGAGTTTACATCCACCGTTGCACCAGAACCTACAGACACGTTTGCCTGACGGATGGTCAGCGAGGCTTGCTCACCAGGACGAGAACCCGTGCTGACACCCAGACCGTTGACCAAACCGGTCAGCGACTCACCGAGTGAACCGGTAGAGAGGTCTGCCATCTCACGAGTATCTACGGTCGTCACGGCACCGGTCACGTTCTTCATCTTCTGAACGCCATAACCCACAACCACGACTTCCTCCAGACTCTGACTATCTTCCTTCAGCTGAACAGTACCTCCAGGCTTTACCGTCTGAGATACATAACCGATATAGGAAATGGTTACTTTACCATTTGCAGGCATTTGCAGGGTGTAGTTTCCATCCAGATCGGTCACTGTTCCCTTACCTTTTTCTCCGGCGACCATCACAGACGCGCCGATAATGGGTTCTCCCTTATCGTCGGTCACTGTTCCCTTCACCGTCTGATTTTGTGCCAGGGCTGGCGTCGAGAAGAGTGCCATAGCGCCCAGGCATAAACTGATGATGATTTGTTTTTTCATATCTTGATTGTTTTAGTTTTCACAATAGTTTATTTGATCCAACGAGGGTCACCTGTCTGATTAGCAAGCTGGTCGTCACCACTGATAGTAAAGTCGCCAGCAGCAGCATTCTTAAAGCCAGGATTACTCTTGAGAATTATACCAGTGTCGTAGCTGGCCTCTTTCTCGCTGGTATCAGCACCATCCAGATAGTAGGTGTTGTAAGCGAAGTTCATCTCAGGATTGCTCTTGTTGACGATAATACGACGGGCTATCTGTCCCTCAATACTGCAGTCAACGAAGATGTTTGCCTTGACATTGTAGATAGTAACGTTCTTACCACCGATACCACTCCAGTTAGCAAACTGATTACCCTTCACAACGTTGTAGAAGGTGTTGTTGCTAATGGTCACATAGCTGTTCGACAGCTTGTTCTCCAACTGGTTGCAGTTCATGTTGTTCTCGTACTGGATGAAGTACTTAGCCTGGAACTCAGAAGTGTTATAGAAGGTAGAGTTCTGGACGGTCAGGCTATTGATGAAACCGCGGTTCTTATACATGTTGATGATAGCCGTGCTGGACATCTTGTCACTGGTCTTCAGCTTGACAACACAGTTGTTCAGCAGGAAGGTCTTGATGCAGAATCTGTTAGTGTCAGAAATCTTGGCACCGCCAATCAGACTGTTAGGAACGTCGTTGAAAGTACAGTTCTGAACACCTACAGGGTCTTCAATGATGTAGAAACCCTTGCTGTCGGCAGTGGTAGTAGGCGTAGCACTGGTCGTGATGATATCCTTCGAAGTATTTCCACAGTTGAATACCAGGTACTTCAATCCGAAGCACTTGTCGATAGAAATCTCACCTTCTGTACCATAAGTGACCGTAGCCTGGTTAGTCTTGCTGTTAGAGCGCAGCACTACCTTATGACCCTTGAAGTCCAGCAGACCGTCGAGTGTATAGGCACCACCAGCTTCCAAGTCGTAGTAAATGGTGTCAGCGTCCAACTCGTTCACCGTGCGGAATTCCTTCCAGGTGTCGCTGTTGGAATCGGGAATAGGATTCTCAGCAAACCATGCAACCAACTCTGTTCCGGTAGGAATGGTCTTGTAGGTCGGGGTAAAGGTCGTGAAAGCTTTCACGGTAGTGCTTGTAGCATCCGTATTACCTAACGAGGAGTTGCCTAACGTCTTCAGTTCCAAACGATAGTTGGTGTCTTCCTCGCGGGGAACACCCTCCACAGAGCAACCATCCACCTTGCGGCTCATCACGAGTACGGGATTGTTGGCATCGTTCACATTGTACAAGTCAAACTGATAACCACCAGCTCCCTGAACGACAGTCCACACAATGTTCATCGTCAAACCGTCGGCACTCGAAGAAACCTTAATGCCATCTGTTGACGGACTCACCATTTGGGTGTTCTTAACAGAAGTTTCCCAAGACTCCTTGTCGTCATAGCCGTCTTGCGCACATGATGCCATGAACAATGCACCTGCTCCTAAGAGCGCTGCAGTACAAAGTTTCGGCCATGCCAGAAATTGTAGTTTTTTCATAAGCAATTTGTTTTTAAGTTATTATTACTTTTTAGTTTCACGTCTATTGTTTATTATTGTTAGGGATTACTCTTTCTTCTTTTCGTCAAGGAACACCTCTTTCAGGTAAGCAACGTTGCGACCGAAGTTGCCACGGACATTGCGAACATCCTTGGCATTGCGGCTGCGCTCCACAACCAGCCATCCACTCCACCCCATCTTATCGAGGGTCTTCTTGACCTTATGCAGGTCAATGCGGGGGTCTTCGTCCAGCGTGACGCTATCGGTCAGCGAGGCATGAATCTGCGCGATATTCTTTGTTCCTAACGTCTTCAGTTCCTTGCAGGGACAAAGTCCTTGATCAACGGCATCCTGCAGATTGAAGTAAATCTTAACGCCCTCGCTATTGACCTCCTCTAATAAAATAAGGTTCGCGCGTGAGTCAAGCGACGTTCTGATGGCGATGGTCTTACCCTGCTGAAGCGCCAGTTCTCCCACCTCATGCAACCGTCGTACCATCTCGTCGTGGGCCTCGCCAGGCGTTTTCCATTCGTCACCGCTGCCTCCCAAAGGAAGGAAAGCGACTTTGGCGCCCATCACGTCCATGGAACGAAGACAGTCTTCTATCAATGCACGGTAGTTGGCACGCGTCAGAAAACTCTGAGCAAAGAATCCAGACATTGCCATCGAGGGTACCGCTATACCCAGCGAATCAGCAGTACGGCGGAAAAGCTGTTGGAAGTGCTCTTCACGCAGTTTGTTCTCGAACAGTTCGCGCTTTCCCAGCGGTCCCATGTCCATTTCAACACCATCAGCATGGATGTCTTTTGCCAACTGGAACTCGCCCAACTTCTGACGCTTCAACATCATCCAGTCACACGCGGCCACCCGATACTGTTGGGCAGACACAGGGGAGAACCATGCCGACAACATGATGAAAACACCCGTTAACAGGCACTTTTTTAATGTTAGTTCGTTCATTTAGTAGCTACAAAACTATATAGTTTCACGTTCTTTAAGACGTTTTAGCACTCCTTTTGTCATCATCGTCCTCATTTTTTTCTTCATTTTGCGTATTTTTTTCGTTCTCACAGGAAAAATGCAGTTATAATCATAAAAAAAGTTTATCGTGGCGACAAAAACAAAAGATGTACGTCTTACAATAAAATTAACTAAACGCATATCGATATGAAAAAAATTTTGATGATGGCTGTTGCCTTGACTGTAACGCTGACAGCCAGTGCGCAGTATCCTGATTTGACTGATGAAGCCAAACAGTTGATTAGCCAACAGAAGAAACAATGGAAGGCTCATGCTGACTCTGCTTGGGAGGTGGCTTTTCCTATCGTGGTGGAAGAGGCTAAGGCAGGACGTCCATACGTGCCCTGGGCTGGTATGCCCTACGACCTGAAACAGGCTAAGATTCCTGCATTCCCCGGTGCTGAGGGTGGTGGAATGTATACCTTTGGCGGACGCGGCGGCAAGGTGCTGACTGTTACCAATCTGAATGACGACGGCCCCGGCTCGTTCCGCTGGGCTTGTGAGCAGGGCGGTGCACGAATCATCGTGTTCAACGTCAGTGGCATCATCCGTCTGAAGTCACCCATCTACGTCCGTGCTCCTTATATCACTATTGCCGGACAGACGGCTCCGGGAGAGGGTGTATGCATTGCCGGCGAGTCGTTCCAGGTGGATACCCACGACGTCATTGTGCGTCATATGCGTTTCCGTCGTGGCGAGACGCTGGTGACCAACCGTGAAGACTCGTTCGGTGGCAATCCTGTCGGCAACATCATGATTGACCACTGCTCGTGCGAGTGGGGCTTGGATGAGAACATCTCATTCTACCGTCATATGTTCGACATGCACGACGGCAAGCCTATGGAGAAGAAACCGACGGTGAACGTTACCATACAGAACACCATCTCTGCCAAGGCTCTTGACACTTGGAACCATGCTTTTGGCTCTACCATCGGTGGCGAGAACACCACTTTCATGCGCAACCTGTGGGCTGACAATACGGGTCGTAACCCCAGCATCGGTTGGGCTGGCGTGTTCAACTTCGTCAACAACGTGACTTACAACTGGGTTCACCGTGTGGCAGACGGCGGTGAGTACAAGTCGATGTTCAACTTCATCAACAACTACTACAAGCCAGGTCCTCTGACACCGAAGGACAGTCCTGTGGGTCATCGTATAACCAAGGCCGAGAGCCGCTCAAAGGGCTTGTTCCCCTTCAAGCAGTTCGGTCGTATCTATGCTACGGGCAATATCATGGAGGGTTATCCCGAGATAACGAAAGACAACTGGAATGGCGGTATTCAGACTGCCGACAAGGATGGAGAAATTGATGCCACGGAGCAGGCAGTGATGCGTTCCGACGAGCCGTTTGCTATGCCTTTCGTTAAGATTATGGGTGCCGAGCAGGCTTACGAGTGGGTTCTTGCCAATGTGGGAGCTAACATCCCCTGCCGTGATATCGTGGACCAGCGCATCTGTGAGGAGGTTCGCACAGGACAGGCCTATTATGTCCAGGATTACGAGAAGCAGCTGGCCAAGATAGAAAAGAAGACCGGCGTGAAGCAGAATCCCTACGGTGATATGTGGGGTCTGCACCCCAAGAAGTCTATGGGCGCAGATGGTCTGTTCAAGTATCGTCGCCTGCCCAAGGATTCCTATAAGCAGGGTATCATCACCGATCCCCGACAGATGGGCGGCTATCCCGAGTACAAGGCTTGGGAGCCCTATAAGGACAGCGACCTGGATGGTATGCCTGACGAGTGGGAGCAGCAGTTCGGATTGAACCCCAACGACCCCAGCGATGCCAATGGCGACTGCAATGGTGACGGCTATACCAACATCGAGAAATACATCAACGGCATCAATCCCAGCAGCAAGACCGACTGGCGTAACCTGAACAACAACTACGACACCCTTGCCGCAAAGGGAAAACTGATGTAAGCTATGAAGAAGGTAATGTTTGCAGCCGTGGCATGGCTGTTCTCCCTGATGGTCAACGCTCAGGTAGTCCTGAAGACGGAAGGTCTCGACACGGCTTATGTGCAGAGCATCGTCAAGCGTTCGCAGAAGATTGTCGATGGCATGAACATCGCTGACGCACACAAGGCGGAAAACGTACGCAACATCATTGCCAACCGCTACTTCCTACTGAATACCATCCACGAAGCGTGCGCAGCGAAAAAGCAATATGCCAAGGACTCCATACAAGGCAAGGGTCGCCGCCAACGCATCATCGAAGCTGCTGAGCGTCGTCGCGATGCAGAACTCTACAAGCACCACTTCGAACTGGAGGCAAATCTGTCGCTTTACCTTGACGCTGCAGGCATTGAGGCTGTGAAGGACGGCATGACATACGGCGTCGTTCCCAAGACTTATCAAGCCCATCTGGACATGATACCCTCACTGAAGGAGGAGGAGAAAGCCCAGATTCTGGCATGGCTGAAAGAAGCCCGCGAATTTGCCATGGATGCCGAGAACTCCAATGCCAAGCACGGCTGGTTCGGCAAGTACAAGGGTCGCATCAACAACTGGCTGTCGCAGCGTGGCTACGACCTGGTAAAGGAGCGCGAAGGCTGGTACAAGCGAATAGAAGAAGCAAAGAAAAAGCAATAAAAACACTCACGGTATGAAAAGACAACTCATTGGCTTTTTGACCGCACTATTAGTAATTCCATCGGCAGCTCAAGAGGTGCCGATGGATTACTCGTATTGTGGCTATCATCGTTCCGAACAACCCATCCCTTCCGCCAAGGTCGTCACTTATGTGCAACCTTCCGGTGCGGACGATGCTGCGCTCCTACAGGCTGCTATTGATTTTGTCAGTCAGCAGAAGCCCGACAAACAGACAGGTCTGCGCGGTGCCGTCCTGTTGGGCGAAGGCACTTTCACACTCAACGAACCACTGCGCATCCGCACCAGCGGTGTGGTACTGCGTGGCATGGGGCGTGAAAAGACCCTGCTCCGCAAAAGAGGCTACGACCGTGGTGCCATTATATATATAGAAGGTACGCGTGACATCATTGTGAAGGATACGCTGACCGTTTCCGATGTTAAAGCCGGCGACACTTTCATCACCCTACAGGGCGGTTCATCCGCCCTGAAACAAGGCTCGCGCCTCATCATCTGGCGCCCCTCCACACTGGAGTGGATAGCCTCCTTGAACTGCCAGTCGTTTGGCGGAGGAAAGCGCATGGGCTATTGGGCGTGGCATCCTGGCGACATCGACCTGAAATGGCACCGCACCGTTACAGCCATCAACGGAAACACCCTCACCTTGGACGCTCCTATCACTTGCGACATCAGCAAGCAATGGGGCGGTGCTAAAGCACTGGTCTATGAGCAGAAGGGCCTCATCAGCGAATGTGGCGTAGAAAACCTGACATTGTTGTCTGACTACGACCAGTCACTGCCTATGGATGAGAGTCACTGCTGGGACGGCATCTATGTTACTGATGCTGAAGACTGTTGGGTGCGCATGGTCAACTTCCGCCACTTCGCTGGTTCTGCCGTCGTCGTGCAGAAGTCAGCACAACAGATTACAATAGAGGACTGCCAGTCGTTCGCTCCTATTTCCGAACTGGGAGGCTTCCGTCGGCGGACCTTCCTGACCATGGGCGAGAAGGTGCTGTTTCAGCGCTGCTACTCCGAACACGGCATCAACGACTTCGCCGTAGGCCACACAGCACCCGGTCCTAACGCCTTCGTGCAGTGCGAAAGTTTTGAGTCCTTCGGACCCAGCGGAGCTATCTCTTCATGGGCTCCAGGCATTCTTTTCGATATTGTCAATATCGATGGCAACGACATCGTCTTCAAAAACTGGGAACTGGAAAAGTTCGGTGCTGGCTGGAGTACGGTGAATAGCACCATGTGGCAATCGACGGCGGCAGGCCTCTATTGCTACCAGCCCGACACGCTACAGCGTAACGTCAGCTATGGTTGCTGGGGACAGATTCACGGTAATGGCGATTACGGACAGATGAACGAACACGTACAGCCCTACTCGCTGTTTGCCAACCAATTAGAGAAGCGACTAACAGCCACTCGTCACGATACAAAGATAGATGTCATCAAGAAGCAATGTCGCGTGTTGGAGCGTAACACCAACGCTTCATCATCACCGACTATCGAAGTCGCGATGCAGATGGCTGAGGAGGCTTTAAAACCCCGCCTTACGCTACGACAATGGATAGACTCCGCTCGCTTCGAAGGCGACACCACTCCCTCGCACCCCTTTACCCTCGTACCCCCTCACCCTCGTACCCCCGTACCCCCACATTCCGTCTATGCTCTTCGAAACGGCTGGCTGACCAAGGACGGAGCAGTGCTGGTAGGCGGCAAGCACCAGACTCCCTGGTGGAACGGGCGCACTACTGATGCGGCTATGGCAAAGGCAAAGTATGCCTTGACGCGTTTTGTTCCGGGTTACGAAGAGACAGGCGGTACCGACCGTCTGGATAGTGTCATCGTACAGATGCAGCGCAGCCACACCCTGCTGTTCAGTCAGAACTACGGACTGTGGACCGACCGCCGCCGCGACGACCATGAGCGCATTCGCCGTAAGGATGGTGACGTCTGGGCACCTTTCTACGAACAACCCTTTGCCCGTGTTGGTAAGACCCTCTCTTACTCCCCCTGCTTAGGGGGAGATCCAGAAGCCGCCCCTAAACAGGGGAGGTTGGAAGGGTCTTTGGCATGGGACGGTTTGTCGAAGTACAACCTCACAACGCTGAACAAGTGGTACTTCTGGCGTCTGCAGCAGTTTGCCAAGAAGACCGAGGACATAGGACTGTTGCTGAAGAACCAGCACTACTTCCAGCACAACATCCTGGAGGCGGGAGCACACTGGGTAGATTGCCCGTGGCGTACTGCTAATAACATCAACGGCACGCCATTCCTCGAACCCGTCAACTTCACGGGCGATAAGCGCATCTTCACAGCTACACTGTTCTACGACGTCAACAACCCCACCCTGCGCCAACTGCACCGACAGTACATCCGCCAATCGTTGGATGCTTTCAAGGGACAGCCTAACGTCATTCACTCCATCGGCGAAGAGTTCACGGGTCCTTTGGCGTTTGTACAGTTCTGGTTGGATGTCATCGCCGAATGGGAGCAGGAGAACGGAGACGTTCTCGTGGACTTGGCGGTGAACAAAGATGTTCAGGATGCCATACTGCAAGACCCCATCCGTTCAAAGATTGTAGATATTATCGACATCGAGCAGTGGTTCTACCACAACAAAGGCGAGTATGCGCCTCCCGGAGGTGTCAACATGGCACAACGCCAGTATCTGCGGAAAATCCGCACAGGTAGTGTTCGCTTTGAGGATGCCTATCGCGCTGTTGCGGAGTATCGTCAGCAATATCCCGACAAGGCCGTTATTTACTCAGCTCAGAAGCATCCTGAAATGTGCTGGGCATCACTGATGGCAGGAGGTTCCTGCGCTGCCATTCCCATCACTGATCACCATGTTCTACAACAGATTGCCACAATGCGGCCTGCGGCTTGTCCCGCTGAAGGTGTCTATCTGTTACAAGGTCCGGAAGGCATGCTTTTCTACAAGCTTTCAGACGCTCCTCACACCGTTACATTGGACAAAGGTACTTACTTAGTGGAGCAAGTCGATGAGAAAACAGGTAGCATTATTCGCCTCCAATCTGCGAAACACGAAGTGACGCTAAAAGGTAAAAGTGTATTTTTGATACGCAAAAAGTAATTAAAATCGTCCCTCGAATAGGAAAAATCGTTAAAATAACGGCTTTTCCTATTCTTTTTTTACGTTTTTTTTTTGAAGTTTTGATTTTTTATTTATCTTTGCACACAGAAAACTTACTACCGTTACTACAAAACAAGACGCTGTTTCTATGGCAACAACCGCTTTAAAGGAACAAACTCGTGAGCTCATCGCTCAGTTCTGCGCAGGCAACGACGCTGCCTTCGCCAAGCTATACGATTTGTATGTTCAGATGCTCCACAACTACGGCAACAAGCTCACGCAGGACGAAGAGTTGCTGAAAGACTGCATTCACGACGTTTTTGTAAAGGTCTATATGAAACGTCAAGACAAGAACAGTATCAACAACCTTGCTTCCTATCTTATCATCTCGCTGAAGAACCGCCTGTTGGACGAGTTCCGCCGCAAGACCTTCACTTCTGACGATGCCGTTGAGGATTACGAGTATCGCTGTTCTACGGATGACGTAGAGCACAACTACCTTTATCAGGAGCACCAGCATCTGCAGTCTGCCCAGGTGGCATATCTCATGCAACACCTGACACGACGTCAGCGCCAAGCCATCACCCTGTATTACATTGAACAGCGCAAGTACGACGAAATCTGCACCATCATGCACATGAACTACCACTCCGTGCGCAACCTCATGCACCGTGGTATGCTCAAACTGCGCCAGGCTGCCGTGTTAGGTGTTGGATGATGGGTGTTAGGTGATAGGTGTTAGGTGATAGGTGATAGGTGATAGGTGATAGGTGATAGGTGTTAGGTGTTGGGTGATGGTATTGGGGATTCAATTGTCAATTCTGAATTAAAATTGATGACAAAGCGCCGTTTGCTACGTCTTAATGACAAAAGGCGCAACCATGAAACGTACTATCTATACAACCGTTGACGATTTCTTATGCGACGATGACTTCATTCGTTATGCTATGGATGCATGTCCTGATAAGGATTCTTATTGGGCATCCTATCTTTCTGCCAGTCCTCAGATACGTTCCGCCTACCTGAAAGCCTACGACATCCTGACCCATTTGGACGATTGCGAGACACTGACGCCCGAAGAGCGTGCAGCGTTGAAGCAACGCATCATGCGCACCATCAGGCTGTCGCTGAACTAAAAGTCAAAACTCAGCTGTCCGTCACCTAACATGTTAAACGATTTCCGGTGGTAGGGTGTGATACCATATTGTCGGATGGCGTCGCGGTGTTTCTTCGTAGGATAGCCCTTGTTCGACATCCAGTCATACTGCGGAAACTCCTCTGCCAGCGCTTCCATATAGTCATCACGATAAGTCTTTGCGAGTATCGATGCCGCCGCAATGCTCAGATACTTGCCGTCACCCTTCACTATTGTGGCATAGCGCACATTCTGCCAAGGCTTAAACCTGTTGCCATCGACAATTACCGCTTCAGGTCGCACCTTCAACTGATCCAATGCTCGGTGCATGGCAAGAATCGAGGCATTGAGGATGTTTATCTTGTCTATCTCTTCCGGTGTTACAATACCCACCGCCCAAGCCGTGGCATCGCGTTCTATGATGTCTCGCAATTTCTTGCGCTGCTTGGCAGTCAGCTGTTTTGAATCGTTCAGCTCCTCATTCTGATAGTCTTCCGGAAAGATGACTGCTGCCGCATACACACTGCCTGCCAGACAGCCGCGTCCAGCCTCGTCGCAGCCAGCTTCCACCAATCCCTTTTCTTGAAAATATCTGCTTCCTAACATTCAGTTCTCAATTGTCAATTATCAATTCATCAAATGGTACGTTCCTCCTGCCAAAGGTCTTACCACCCCTTTCATCTCTAACGAAAAGAGCAGGGCAGTCAGTTGACCGATAGGAATATTCGTCTTCACGCTCATCATATTCAGTTGCAGGTCATTGGTATTGCTCAACACATCCACGACCTTTTGCTCTTCTTCAGTCAGGTCTGGAAACAGCTGACGCTCTACGGCTTCCGTTTTGTTGCTGTCTGTCTGCCAACCCATTGCCTCTATGAGGTCTGCAGCAGAGGTGATGAGTGCTGCCGTGTTGTTGCGAATCATCTTGTTACAACCCTCGCTGTAGGGCATCCCCACTGCTCCAGGAAAGGCAAAGACGTCGCGCCCATACTCCTGGGCTATTCGACAGGTAATAAGACCGCCGCCCTTGATGGCGCTCTCCACCAGAATCGTTGCATCCGACATTCCTGCTACGATGCGGTTGCGCTGGCGAAAGTTGTTGGGCAAAGCCTCCGTCTGACTGACATATTCCGTCAGCAGTCCGCCATGCTTCACCATCTCCACTGCTGTGCTACGGTGAGCATAGGGATAAATCTGGTCAAGGCCATGAGCCAACACACCCACCGTCTCATAGCCCTGCTGCAAGGCATGGCGATGAGCGCAGATGTCGATGCCGTAAGCCAGTCCACTGACGATGAGCAGTTGTGGAAACTGCTGGCGCAGTTCACTGAGCAAGCGCCGTACCATATCCTGTCCGTAAGTCGTACAATGACGCGTTCCTACGATGTCGATGATCCGCTGTTGGTTCAGGTCTGCCGTTCCCCTATAGAACAAGACGACAGGCGCATCAGGACAGTTTTTCAGTCGCTGTGGATAGTCCACATCGTTCCATGTCAGTGCTTTGACACCTCCCTTCTCCATGAACTCCATCTCCGCTGCTGCACGCTTCAGCGCATCGTCCCAGTTCTTCATCGCCTCTCGCAGCTGTGGCGTGCTGTCGGGAATGACATCACCGATGTCGTTACGATGCTCATACACCGCTACGCCACCTCCCAGCTGCTGATACAGCTGCAGCGCCATCGCCTGGTTGAAACCCATCATGCGCGTTAGCGCTATGGTATAGTATTTTTCGTCCTCTATCATCATCTTTATATATAAGCGGCAAAGGCACGGTCGTAGTCCTCGCTGCCTGCCAGTCGGCCATTTACCAGACATACCAGCGTGATGTCGCCACGAAAGCACAGCGCCTCGTCGGCAGCACGGAAGATGTCTTGATGAAACACATATTTGATGCCCTGTTTCTCCAGCCACAGCCGCGAGATGAACTCATCGTCACAGCGTAGCGGTGTCTTAAACTGCAAATTCATGCGAGCCACCACGGCATCGACACCTTTTTCGTGCATCTCGGCAAAGCTCAGTCCGCACTCCTTCAGAAACAAGTGGCGCGTGTGCTCCGTATAGTGCAGGTAGTTCGCATTGTTAACGATACCCTCGATGTCGCATTCATAGTCGCGCACTTCCATGCGGGTTTCAAAAACATATTTACTCATAGCTATTTTGTTGTTTCGTTATTCCGTTTTAAATATTCATAGCCAATGCGGCAGCGCAGACATTCGCGCTTGTCGCAATATTCCCGTTTCAGCTGGATGAGTGCCTGCGAGTCGCCTGCCGACTTCACGTTCAGTCCACACTCCTGCCACATGCGAACAATATGGTTGTTCTCTGCCTTCAGCTTTTCCAAGATGTCGAAGGCACGGTCGCACAACTCTTCCTTCATGGCGTGTCGTCCGTAGGCAAAGAGCATCGGCACACAGGTGTTAATCATCAGCAGTAAGATGGACGATGACGACAGCCTCTTGGCATTGCGGATGCTTTCCGAACCAAACGTATAGTGCGTTTCCCAATAGGGAGTCACCTGCGTCTGCAACAGTTCGGCTAACGCTACCGTGTCTCTGCAATCTACCAATGCCGACAAGCCACAGCGACGCTCATAGTAGAAGTTTGCCAACTGCGCAATGCGGATGTGTGGAAAGTTCTGCGGTCGCAGGCGGAGAAAACGCCAGCGACTGCCATCCATCGGTTGCAGGGAGAATTTATGAGCCAGGTACTGATACTCGTTGCGCAGCTTCGTAAAATATCCTTCACGAAGCGCCTCCTCCCGATAGCGCTCAGGAATCATCTGCTCCTCCAACAATCCTGCCTGTCCCAAGAAGATAGCCTCTATCTGGAATAAGTCGTCACGATGTTTGCCGACCGCCGACAAAGGAATATGCCGGGCCCAATCCTCGAAAGCATCGCCATTGATGCCGAAGCCGTAGTTGCGCGCCAGGGTCATAAAGAAAGCATCTTCCCAGGAGCCTCCCACCTGCTTCACTCGCTCTTCGATGGCGAGCGTCTTCTGCTCCAAACGCTCCGTCTGCAGTGCGGCCATCCAAGAATGAATGGTCAGGCTTGCCAACTGAGGAATGATGCGATAACACGGTGGATAAGCGTCGGTACGCAACAGCTCTTCATAATTGTCGCTCACCGACTGCGGTACCGTCATCACCACTTGCGGAACGAAGCGTCCTTCCTGTGTCTGAACATCACGATCGCTGACCCCCACGACATGCAACACCACGTTGTTGTAATGCACATCCAGCTGATGCCCATGAAGATACCAGTCGCTCGCCCTGTCGTGAATCTCTACATTACCCACCCACAACATGCCTCCGACCTTCACCTTTGCATTGAAAAAGTCGGGACCGCTGTTGCGGTTGTGCAGTCCGGGGTCTATCACTTCCACCTCGCGGCCGTCCGTCGTCTCCAGACCGCCGATAGGCCACATCTTATGTTTCCAGCAGTAGTGCAGTAGTTGTTCCATGTTTGCAAAGGTACGAATAAGTGAGAAGAAAACCAAAAGAATTTTGAGTTTTCTCGACCAATTTAGACTTTAATCTCCTTGATGAAAGCAAATTGGATTTAGTGTACGATAAAATCCGACGCATCCTGCTACGCTTTGGCACCATCGACGATGAAGCGAAAAAACCATACGGACCCATCTTAGTGCTCAATTATGGCAAAGACGAACAGCACATTAATTATGCCGCGCAAAGAATGGGAAAACCGTCCCTTTCTCACGCCATTCCAATATAATGTAAATAAAGATGGTATCACAGGCGGTCAAATCATCACCCCCGAAGTTTTAGGAAATATCTTTAAAAACTTCTGCGTGGGAAAGTGAAGTCACTACAAAGAAAATAATAAAATCTGCAAAAATAAGCCCGTAACACCCTTATTTTCAAGTGTTAAAGTTTGTGCTTATCTTTGCAGATTTTTGTTTTGGGTATTGTTTATTTGCAGATTTTTCTTTAAATTTGTCTGTACCAGAAAGTAAGTCTTTT
>JAEEGL012250547.1_pt1 | contig 91715 bp, 88 predicted proteins | sample 9134231 | NCBI WGS metagenome assembly JAEEGL01 (sample SAMN16246548, study PRJNA631951) | gut metagenome | biome: gut microbiome; feature: rumen; material: fiber-attached | host: Bos | place: Iran: Karaj | collected 2018-10 | reverse complement strand
TGCTAGAGGAAAAAATAACTCTAGGCAGTAGCGATACTGACGGCTTCGAAATAGTCCCTATGGGATTAGATTAGATGTAAAAGTGCCAAAGAGACGAGTCTGGGAAGTAATTTCCAGGGTGGAACGAGGTAAACCCCACAAGTGAGAAACCCAAATTTTGGTAGGGGAGTCTTTGCTAGGAATTGAACGATGCAAAGGACCTATTTTAGGTAGATAAATATTTGCTGCCCGTAAGGGTACAGAACGTGGCTTATTAAAAATTTTATTTTTTATAACAAGAAAAGGAGTGGAAATCTTGAACGAAATCGGTGAGCTCTTACGAACTACACGTGAGGAATCAGGGGTAAGTTTGGAAGAAGCCAGTGGTGATTTAGAGATTAAAACGATTGTACTTGAGAATATTGAAGATGGAAATATTGGTGCATTTAAGGATATTTTTCTTCTTAAAGATAATATATATAGTTATTCTAAGTATTTAGGATTAAATCCAGATAAAATAATCGATCAATTTAATGAATATTTATTTGAATACACATCTAAAATACCTTTGGAAGATATAGAAAAAGCTATGAATGAACAACAAAAAGAAGAAATACCTGAAGATGTAGTTGTGTCTCCATATACTACTGGCACAAAAACAGGACCAAACAAATTAGTGGTTGTATTGTTAATATTGATAGCTATATTAGTTATTGGAGTTGTTTTTTGGGCAATCAGATTAGCAACGGTTAATAATGTTGCTAGTAATTTAATTAGTTATGTAGAAAGTACTAGATAGGAGTTTGTTATGGCAAAAGAAAAAAAGAAAGGTATGAATTTACCAAATAAGATTACATGTGCAAGATTAATATTAGCTGTATTAGTATTAGTAATGCTATGTTTACCTTGGAAATCATTAGGTGTTGATTTTCCAAGATTCGCAATTAAAGGATTTGCACAAGATGTTGATTTGAAATTTATTATTGCTGGTGTGTTATTTGCAGTTGGATCATTTACAGATTATTTAGATGGTCATATTGCTAGAAAGTATAATTTAGTTACTGACTTTGGAAAAGTAATGGATGCTATTGCTGATAAAGTACTAGTAAATGGTGTATTAATTATGTTAGCTTATGAAAACTTTATTCCAGTAATTATACCAGTTATTATTATTTCAAGAGATATTGCTGTTGATTCACTTAAGATGGTTGCTGGAAGTAAGAAAGGTGCAGTTGCTGCATCATGGCCTGGCAAAGTTAAAACAATTTGTATGATGATTGGAGTATCATTGGTATTCTTCTATAACATACCTTTTGCATTCATTGGAAACAACGTTATTAGAGTAGATTTAGCATTAGTTTATATAGCAACAATCTTAAGCGTTGTATCAGGATGTTTATATTTCAATTCATATAAAGATGTTGTATTCTCAGAAATGTAAAAAAGATAGAATTTTGGTTAAAAAAGAGCTGAAATTCTTTTTTTATGCATTAATTTACACACAAAAACAAATGTTCGAAAAACTGTTGACATTTGTATAAAAAATATTATAAAATTAAGTTGTCATTAAGATGTGGGAGGAAAATAATGAAAAAAATAGAAAAAGAAGATAAAGCGTTAGACCAAGTCTTAGCTGATATAGAAAAACAATTTGGTAAAGGGTCAATTATGAAACTTGGTTCTGATGCACATTTAAATATTGAGGCAACTTCATCAGGATCAATTTCACTAGATGTTGCATTAGGTGTTGGTGGATATCCAAAAGGAAGAATTGTTGAAATATATGGACCAGAATCATCTGGTAAAACAACATTTGCGTTGCATGCAATTGCTGAGATTCAAAAGACTGGTGGTAGAGCAGCTTTTATTGATGCAGAACATGCATTAGATCCAGTTTATGCAAAAAGTTTAGGAGTTGATTTAGATAATTTATTATTATCTCAACCTGATACTGGAGAACAAGCGTTAGATATTTGTGAAGCTTTAGTTAAAAGTGGTGTAATTGATTTAATTGTAATTGATTCGGTAGCAGCATTAGTTCCACAAGCAGAAATTGAAGGTGAGATGGGAGATGCTCATGTTGGATTACAAGCAAGATTGATGAGCCAAGCATTAAGAAAATTATCTGGAGTGTTAAATAAAACTAAAACAACAGCAATTTTTATTAATCAATTAAGAGAAAAAGTAGGAGTTTTGTTTGGAAATCCTGAAACAACACCTGGAGGTAGAGCTTTAAAGTTCTATTCTACAGTTAGATTAGAAGTAAGAAGAGCAGAACAAATAAAACAAGGAGATAAAGTCATTGGTAATAAAACTAATGTTAAAGTAGTTAAAAATAAAGTAGCTCCTCCATTTAGAACATGTTCATTAGATATAATGTATGGTGAAGGTGTATCTAAAGAAGGAGAAATAGTTGATTTGGCATCTGAAATAGGATTATTAGAAAAAAGTGGAGCTTGGTATTCTTATGAAGGTGAAAAAATTGGTCAAGGTAAGGAAAATGTTAAGTTATTATTAAAAGAGAATCATGAGTTAAGAGATGAACTTGAATATGGTATTAGAGAACACTATGGAATTCTACCAGAAGGTGCCGAAAAAAAGACCGTAAGTAAGCCAAAAATCAATGAAGAAACTGGTGAAGTAGAGGAATGATGTTCCTCTCTTTTTTTTCCCTTGAAAAAAAGTGTAAATTTACTTATAATAAACATATAGATAATTAATTTGTGTAAATTTTCTATAAAAATAAATTTTGGAGGTAAGAAAATGGAAAAAGTGGGAACTTGGACTATTTTAGCTCTCCTAATTGGAATTATTTTGGGTATTATTGTAATGGTTGTTGTCAACTACTTCCGTGGAAAAAATGGAGAAAAGAAAGCAACCAAATTAATTGATCAAGCAAAAAAAGAAGCTGAAAAGCAAAAAAGAGATGCTTTGGCAGAATTGAAAGAAGAATCTTATCGTTTAAAACAAGAAACTGATAAGGAAGTAAAAGAAAAAAAGGCTGAGGTTAAAGAAGCTGAAGATAGATTATTACAACGTGAAAAAAATTTAGATAAACGTGAAGAAATTCTGCAAAACAGAGACGAAGTCTTAGATCAAAAAAATAATAATTTACTTAGTAAACAAAAAGAATTGCAAGAAAAAGAAGCTAAAATTGATGAGTTAATGAAAAGTGAGATGGAGCAATTAGAAAATATTGCTAAATTCTCTAAAGAAAAAGCTCATGATTTAATCATGAAAAGAGTAGAAGAAAGTATGGCTTTAGAAATTGCTGATTATATTAAGCAAGAAGAAGCTGAAGCTAAATTAAAAGCTAATGAAACTGCTAGAAGTTTAATCGTTTCTAGTATGCAACGTTATGCTAATGATGTAACTAATGAACAAACAGTTAGTACAATTAGTTTACCTAACGATGAAATGAAAGGTAGATTAATTGGTCGTGAAGGTAGAAATATAAGGACTATCGAAAGTGTTACGGGAGTTGATTTAATAATTGATGATACTCCTGAAGCTATTGTTATTTCTAGTTTTGATCCTTTGAGAAGAGAGATTGCTAAAATTACAATCGAAAACTTAATTAAGGATGGAAGAATTCATCCAGCTAGAATTGAAGAAGTTTATGATAAAGTTTCTAATGATATGACAGAAAAAATTACGGAAATGGGTAATGAAGCTTGTTATGAACTTGGTCTTACTAAAGTTGATCCTAAACTAGTTAATTTAATTGGAAAACTATATTTCCGTACTAGTTATGGACAAAATGCATTACAACATTCTAAAGAAGTTGGACATTTATGTGGATTAATGGCTGCAGAATTAGGAGAGAATATTAACTTAGCTAAACGTGCAGGTTTATTACATGACATTGGAAAAGCTATCGATTTTGAAGTTGATGGTAGTCATGTTGAATTAGGTGTTGATATTGCCAAGAAGTATCATGAAGATGAAGTTGTAATTAATTCAATTGCATCTCACCATGGTGATACTGATGCAACTAGTGTTATTTCTACATTAGTACAAATTGCTGACACATTATCTGCTGCAAGACCTGGAGCTAGAAATGATTCATTAGAAAACTACATTAAGAGACTTGAACAATTAGAAGAAATTGGTAATAGTTTTGAAGGAGTAGATAAAACATTTGCGATGCAAGCTGGTAGAGAAGTTAGAGTTATGGTTAAACCAGAACAAATTGATGATCTACAAAGTTATAATATAGCTCGTGAAATGAAGGAAAAAATTGAAAAAGAAATGCAGTATCCTGGTACTATTAAGATTACTGTAATTCGTGAAACAAGAGCACAAGAAGAAGCTAAATAGTTTCTTCTTTTTTTTACCTTACTTTTCTTGATAATGATATGATAAAATGCTATAATTTATATAGTATATTATAATAAGATAGTAGGTGTATTGTATGAAACTTAGAGATAAGATTTTTGTGACTTTTTCCTTCTTGTTTATTACAATTTTAGGATTAAGTTTATCTTTTGCAAATAAATCAAGCGATAGTGTTTCAGATAAAAAGAGTAAATATCAATCAATTGTAGGAGATTTTGGAGAATGGGAGTTAACTTCTTATGTTACTTCTAGTTCAAGTAATGTTTTAATTGATGGAGATAATCTTACTTATTATAGAAATAGTGATTCTTTAAGTGATAATGAAATTGAATTGCATTTCAATACTTATGTTAAATCTAGTAATATTTCTACTGTTTATGCAGGAACTATGCTTTATTATGTTAATACATCATCTTTATTCTTTTATGACCCTGATTATGGTAATTATTATATTGATGAATCAGAGAATGCAGTTTATTTTTTAGATAATGTTGGATCTACTAGGGGTTATATTAAATTTGGTTCAGATATGCCATATTGTGATTTTGATAACGATACTTTTGATTTAGGTGGATGTTCTGGTAATGCTGATTATTATTGGCTTTACAATAGTTATGGCTTAATGATTATTAATGGTAAAGACATTGGCAATTTAGGTTCTTATTCTGTAGATTTAACTATGACATATGCTCTTGACTCTAATTTTGATTTGATTCAAGACGAAAATGAAATTATAAATGGTTTTGAAATATTAGATTATGCTGATTCATATGTTGAATATGATCCAATTATTGCTACAGTAACTGATAAGGTTGATAATATTGATTTAAGCAATATTCATAGTGAAGAAGAAATTGAGTATACTAGTTGGCAAACAGAATGGGGAAATAATAGTAATGATTATGATTATTATATTGTTTATCCTGTTTCTGGTAATATTGATTATGAAGAATATAGCGTTGTTTTCAGTATTGATTCTTTGGAAGGAAATGTATTAGCTTTTTCTTCAAATGGCTTATATTATTACACTGGTAATGCAGAAGATTTCTATAACATGGGAGTATGTAACCTTAATACTTTTGGAGAAAGTGATTTCAATTGTTATGTTGTAGTTGGATATAATGCTCCAGAAGATAAAACTGTTAATTTTGAAATGGGTGTTCATGTAAGTACGCCTTATGAAGATAATGATCTAAGTTTTGATTGGAATCATTTCTTAGCAAAAAAAGGTAGTGGAGTAGTTCCAGAATATCCTAGTGGTATAAGTAGTAATCTTACACAAAAGAATAATAATTTAACTAGTGGTGAAGGTGCTATTAATAAGATTAATAATGATTCTAATGTTACATTTAGTTGGTTAATGGAATCAGGAAGTTCTAGTATTACTAATTCTTATAAAGCATTTAATCTATGGAATGCAATTATTAATGATAGTTATGAAGTAAGTATTAGTAGTGATAAAACAGAACTAGATAATAGCTATTCTACAGTTAATAATCCAACAATCTTAAATGGTGATGATTATAATATCGTTTCTTTCTATCCTCAAGATGATGTTGAATATGATTATTATTTAAATAATAACAGTTATGCTTTGATGCCTGTTAATAATCATAGCGATTATTCACAAAAGGACGTTTATGTTGCAATTGGAAACGGAAATTATGAGTTAATTGGAAGTTATGTTAAAGATGGTAGTGCTATTGTTTATACAGCTAATGACAGTAGAACAACAAATAATAATAATGTTACAGTTAATAATCCGGTTGAACTACCTAGCAATGTAACAAAGATTAAAGTTACATATACAGGAAATAGAGCAGCTGTTTATATGGGCATTAATATTAATGTTGAATTAAAGAGTTCTACAAAAGTTAAAAACACTATTGCAAGTTTAGGTGATAATGTAGTATTAAAAAATGTTTCATTAGTAGAAGTTAATAATGAAGAGATGGATTACTATCGAATTGGAACATATTTAACTAGTTTAGAAGTTGATAGTTTTGCTAATAGTTCATCTACAGTAAACGACAGAATAGATAATGGTAAGACAGATGTAATTACATATCAAGATGAGTTCTATGAACAATTAGAATACACAGCAGAAACAAAGAATGAAGCAATGAACATTTTGGAAGAACAAAAGAATGGTGTTGTTTATGAATTGTTACCTAAGGGAGCTGCATTACGTGGAGATGTTATAGTTAAAACAATTGGAAATAACGGTAATTGTAGTGCAAGTAGTGAAATTTTTGATAATTATAACGGGTCAAATAGAAGTTTAGTAAAAGTAACTATTGGAGAATGTAATTCTAATTATTATGATACAGGTAGTGCATTACAGAGTGGTTATGTTGTAAGATTTGATGTTACATATGGTGCTTTAGCAAATCAAAGTTTTGGAACTACTTTATTAAAAGATGTTATGTATGAAGGAAAGAGTACTTTGGGAGATGGGTATAGTTCACCATCTCAAGCTAGTGATGATTTGTTTAGTTCTTCATCAGTTAAAAATATATTTGCTACTTTAGTAGCAGGTAATAAAAACTTATTATTTGTTCCAACTACAACTGTAGTTGAATCAATGTCTATATCTGTTGGAACTTATTCAAAAGAAGTTAAAAATAGTTTAGAAACAAATTATTCTAATAATACTACATCTGTAGAAAGTGGAACTTATACATATAAATTACAATATGCGTTTACTTCTGATTTAGAAGAAATAACTAATGTAGTGTTTGTTGATAAATTAGAAACAGATTATGGAAGTAATAAACATTTTAATGGATATATTAAAAATTATTTAACTGATATTGATATTAGTAATTTAACTAGTATGGGTGTTGATGCAAAAGTATATTATGCAATTGGTGATGTTAATATGAATATGTTTGATATCACTGAGTGGAGTGAAACGGCACCAGATGATCCAACAAAATTGAAAGCTATTGCTGTTGTTTGTGGAAGCTTTGTATTTAAAAAGAGTAATAATGCAGCTCCTAGCGTTTATGTTAGTATGACTGCACCTAATGCAACAGAAAATGATCTAAAAGCATATAATAAATCAAAGATTTTCTATAAACGTGTTGGAGAAACAGAGTTAAAGAGTATAGAATCTGGTACTACAACTGTTAATTTAGATAAAGCTAATATTGAAGTAAATGGTACTTCAAATTATGGAACTGGAACAGAAGCTAATCCGGCAATAATTGATGGAGATCTTACTTATACAATAAGTGTAACTAATAAGGATACTAATAATTCTTTTGATAATGTTGTTGTTGAAGTGTATGTACCTAGTGAATTTGAAATAACTAATCCTAGTACTTCAAGTAATAAAGTTACTTATACATTTACACATTTAAATCCATCACAAACTAAGTCATTTAATATTAGTGTAAGATTAGCTGAACCAGTTAGTTCGGATAAAGTATTAAAAGCTACTTATAAGATAGTTGGATTGAATGGAAAAGATTATAGTGGAACTGAAGGATATATTTATAATAAGGTTGCATTACCAGAGATTGAAGCACATAAATATGCTAAAACTTCAGATGTAGATTCATTTAGTGATATTGCTAATATGATAGTTAAGAAGGATGAAGAATTTAGTTATCGAATTAGTATTATAAATAATTCTGATAAAACTGCTAATAATGTTTCTGTAGTAGATACTGTACCTGATGGTTTAAGTGTTGTTACATCATCTCTTGGTACTGGAAGTTTAAATGGTAATACTATTACATGGAATGTTTCAGTTGATCCTCATAGTACTTTAAATATTGATTATAAGGTTAAGTTAAATAGTGGTGCAACATTAGGAACTGTTTATCGAAGTAGTGCTCATGTAACATTAATAAATCCTTATATAAGCAGTGATAAATTATATGATGAAGATACAAATATTATTTCTGTTCTTTATCAAATAGCATCTACTGTTAAGATTACTAATACGTTAGATGGAAATTTAGCTGATGCTAGTAAGCAATTTGAATATACTATTGAACTTGCTGGTTCTAGTTCAAATGCTGGAAGTTATAGTGTCTTTGATACTAATAACAATTCACTTGAAGCACTTAATTTAGATGAAAATGGAAATGGATCATATTCATTTACATTAAAAGGTAATCAAAGTATTACATTTAAGAATTTAACTGGTGGAATTGTTTATACAGTTAAACAAAAGACATATAATGGTTATACTTCAAGTGCTACTTCAGGAAGTAGTAATAATGGTTACGTTGTTGTTAGTGGAGATACTAATGATGAAGGAACTTCTACATATGCATTTACTAATTCATATAGTGCTTCTGGAAGTGCTAGTTTAAGTGCTAGAGCAACTTATGATAAAGATATGAGTGCTAATATGTTTAAGATTAATGTTGATGGAGTTGAATATGATGTTGATGGTAACGGTAATATTCCAGCAATAGAAAAAACATATAATAATGAAGTTGGTCAATTTACTTATACTATTAAACAAGTAAATACTGGTTTACCAAAAATGTCTTATGATAATAGAGTATTTAAGGCCGTTGTTAATGTTAGTGATAATAAAGAAGGAACTTTAAATGCTCAAGTTAAGTATTATGATAATAACAATAAAGAAGTAAACGAAGTTGTATTTAACAATGAGTATTTACCAAATGGTTTAAAGATAAGTAATGTTAACAATAGTGATTATATTGATGCTAGTAAAGAATTTAACTATGAAATCACTCTAAATAATGGTGATGGGGAATACGTAGTTAAAGATGGAAAAGGTAATAATCTAGAAAGTATTAAGTTTGAAGGTGGAGTAGCTACTTACAGTGTTAATTTACTAAGTAATGAAAGTATAACTATTGTTGATTTACCTGATGGTATTGATTATACAATTAAACAAAAACTAGTTGCTTATTATAAAACAACATCTAATGAAGAGTTTGAAAAAGATGAAGAAGTAATAAGCGTTAGTGGAACTACAGTAGAAGGTAGTAAAGAAATAACATTTGATAATAGATATGATACAGAAGCTTCATTTGAACCAGTAATTAAAGTTCAACTAGAAGGTAAAGCAATGGAGAAAAATGAATTTAGCTTCAAGTTATTAGATGTTTCTGTTGGACCTACTAATGGAAATACAGTACATGCAACAAATAATGAAGATGGAACAGTAGTATTTGGCGCTATTAAATATACTAGACCTGGTACTTATAAGTATGAAATAACTCAATTGGATAATGGTTCTAATCACATTTATTTCGACTTTAGTAAGGTATTATTAGTTCTTGAATTAACTGATAATGGTGATGGTACAATGGATGTTCAAAGTAAGTATGAATATGAAAATGATAATGAATACTTGCTAAATAAATATTCTGTTGAACCAATAGTTAAGGAAGAAGAAAAACAAGAGGAAACTAAAAAGAATCCTAATACCAAGGATCGAATTATAACAATTATAGTATTATTAATTACAGTTGTTGTCTTGTTATTTGTTGAAAGATGGGTAAGACGTCGTCGTTTCACGATGGGTTCTTAATCCATCTTTTTTCATATAAAAAAAGGACTGAGTAATTTCAGTCTTTTTTTTATATGGTTATATTTTATCTCTTAATAGTAATTGTTTCTTCGGGGTAGTTTTCAGAAATAAATTTTTCTATCGATTCACTAAATTCTAATAAGTGATTTTTACAAAGAAGAATTCTTCTTCCGCCTAAGTATAATCTATAAACAGGAGCTCTTTCTGGAGAGTCACAATCTCTTGAGCATGGAGCTTCAGTTAAGCATCTTGAACAACAGTCAACTTTAAATAGTCTCCTTAATATGAGATTAGATTCTATTTCCTCTTTTGTTTTTTCTATTTCTTTTTTATAAACAGGAATTGGTAACATTCTTTTATTATTTTGGGTAGTAGTCTGGTTTGAAGAACTATTTGTTATACTATTTTTATTTATTGCTTCCTTTAATTCCTTATTTAATTGAAACAAATGATTTTTGCATAAATAAATTCTTTCAAAACCCATTTTTGTAGTGGCAATTTTTTGATAATCTTCTTTTTCTAAATCTTCTAGAGTTATTCTGCCGTTTAGTAGATCGTCTATACACATGTCACATCCATTTTCTTTAATTAATTGAAGTATACGTTTTTGCCTCTCTAATTCTTTTCGATATGAAAACATGTTTTAATCCCCCTTTTTTTATTGAAAACGACCTTATTATATTAAAAAAATATTATTTTTACAAATAATTAATGTAAAAGACTGATTTTGTTTATGATGAGATTAACATCAAGATCAGTCTTTTAAATTGCGTGGATTTTTATATTTTATAAAGTATTCATAGTATTCTTCATATGTTATGTCATGGTTATGGATGTAGGTTGAGCAATCAATTCCACAATATCTATAATGCCATGATTCATATTGATATCCGGTTATGTATTCTTTATTCTCTGGGAATCTTAAGATAAAACCGTATTTGTAGGCATTTTTTGATACCCATGTAAATGATTTTGTTTTAGAGTAATCTTCATTAGTATATGGATAATCTCTAATGTCGAATGCATATCCAGTTTGATGTTCTGAATAACCGGGCCTTGCAGAGTAGGTATCGGCTTTTTCTTTTCCGTCTTGAGAAACATAATTGTTGTAGATTTTTTCTTGTTTTTCATAACTTCGATAGGCAGAGTTTATTTTAAAACCATAACCTTGTTCTTTAGCGTCATTATACATTTTTTGGAAAGCTTCAAAACATTCTTTGGATAATTCTGTTTTATAAGTATTACCATAAAGAGAGTACTCTGAATCTATTTCTATTAAGTCTTTAGCGTGATAATCTTTATCGGCATAATAGTATTTATTTAAAATGACATATTTTCCTAAGGAAGTATCTGTTTTTATTGAATTAGTATAGAATTCTTTATCAGTATGAGTATTAACTGCTGTTACTATTTCTTTTGGTGATTTATCTTGGTTTTCTTTTTGGTATTCTAAATAGGAAATAAGATAATCATCAATATAGTAAGTTTCATTTATAATATCACTGATATCTTTTTCGTCTATATTATTATCATTTAAGTATTCTTGATTCTTTTTTGATAATTCACTTGTAGGATTATTATTTGAAGATTGTTGTTCCTTTGTTGAATCATTATTTTTTTTACTTACAATAATAGGAATGAAGATGATTAATAATAATATAGTTAATAATATAAACAAGTTCTTCTTTTTAAGTTTTCTTTTTGTTTTTTTCATATTAAAACCTCTAATAAATTATAACATAAAAAAACATCTAGTTTTTAGATGTTTCTCTAACTTCCATTATTACTGGAAGAATGATAGGTCTTCTACCAGTTAGTGAATTAATAAATGGATGTAATTCTAAAATAATAGTATTTTTTAAATCAGTATATGAATAAGTATTCTTTTTTAAGAAGTTTTCTATTATTTCCGTTGTTTTATTTTCTATTTGCTGAATTAATTCGGCGTTTTCATTAACCAAGATAAATCCTCTAGTTGTGATATTAGGTTTAATTAATAGTTTTCTTGTAAGAGGATTAATGTTTAGAATAGTTATTAAGATACCATCACGTGACATTAATTTACGATCTTTTATTACAACAGAACCAACTTCACCAATACGTGATCCGTCAACATATACATCTCCAGCTGTAACAGATGGTCCACGATGTACACCTGAGTTATCTAGAATAATAGAATCACCATTATTACAAATAAAGATGTTGTTTTCAGGTATTCCACATGACATTGCTAATTCTTGATGAGCTTTTAACATACGATATTCTCCATGCATAGGCATGAAATATTCTGGTTTGATTAATCTTAACATTAGTTTTAATTCGTCTTGTTTAGCGTGACCTGAAGTGTGAATGTCACTAAATTCAGAATTAGTTATAACTCTTACACCTCTAAGGTATAGTTTGTTGATTACTCTGTTAACACTTGATACATTACCAGGGATTGGATTTGATGAGAATACTACTAGATCGTCTGGTAATAATTGAATTTGTTTATGTGTTCCATTAGCAATACGAGATAGTGCTGCTAGCGGTTCACCTTGAGAACCTGTACATAAAATACATATTTCATTATTTTTTAGGCTTTTAGCTTGATTTGTATCAATGAAAATTGAACGATCTTTTAGTAAGCCATTTTCTAGTGCAATATTAGTTGCTGTTTCCATACTACGACCAAATACTACTATCTTACGATTGTTCTTTTTACAGGTTTCAACGATGTGTTTAATACGATAAGTATTTGATGCGAATGTTGCAATTATAATACGGCCATTGTAACCATTTACAATATCTGCTAGAGCTTCATCGACAGTATTTTCTGATTTAGAAAAACCTTCAGATAATGCGTTTGTTGAATCACTTAGTAATAATCTTACACCATTACTTCCAACACGAGCCATTTTGTGTAAATCAGCAATAGGTCCGATAGGAGTTAAATCGAATTTAAAGTCACCAGTTGAAACAATGGTTCCATTTGGTGTATGAAGAACAATTCCATAACTATCAGGGATAGAGTGGGTTGTTGCAATAAATTCGATATTAAAATATTTAGTTTTAATTTTAGTGTCAGAATTGATTAGTTCTAAGTTATCATAACCAATTTCACGATCTACTAGTTTATTTTTTATTAAATCTAGTGATGTTCTAGCTCCATATATTACAGGTATTTTAACTGTTTGTAATAGAAAAGGAATACCACCAATATGGTCTTCGTGACCATGTGTTATTAATAAACCTTTTATCTTTTTTTCATTTTGTTTTAAATAAGTTATATCTTGAATTACATAATCAACACCAAGTAAGTCACTTTCTGGGAAAATGACACCGGCATCAATTATGAATATTTCGTCTTTATGAGTGATGACGTACATGTTTTTTCCAACTTCGCCGAGACCACCTAAAGCAACGACAGACGTAAAGCTGTCTTTATTATTCATAATAAATCTTCCTTTCAAAAAATTAATAATTAAGTTCTTCGCTACAAGTAATTATAGTACAAAGTAGATAAAAAGTCTAGTTATTAAGATTTAATTAACATAATTTACTTTGAAAAAGCTTTGTATATAAGGTATACTATTTGTGGTGATATATATGGGATTATTTGATAAAATTAAAAAACTAATATCTAAGAAAAAAGAAGTAGTTGAAGAAGTAAAAGAGGAATTTGATGTTAAAAGTGTTGAAGATATTAAAGAAGAAGATATCGAAGAAGTAACAGAAAATGAAATAGAAGAAAAAGAAGAAGAGGAAATTACAAAGCAACCAGATTTAGATTTAGATGATGATGGTGAAGAAGACTTCAATGAAAATGATTTTTCTGATGAACAAGAAGTTGATGAAGAAGTTATAGATGAAGAAGAAGACGAAGTTGAAGAAGATGAAGAAGAGGACGAAGAATGGGCTAAATTCGTTTCAGAACATCAAAAGAAAGATAAAGTAGAAGAAGCTAAAGAAATAGAGTTATATGATAAAGGTTTAGAAAAAACCAGAAAAGAATTTGTTTCAAAACTTTCTACTTTAGGAATTAAGTATACTAAAGTTTCTGAAGATTATTATGAAGAATTAGAAGAACTTTTAATTAATGCCGATGTTGGTATTAATACTGTAATGGGATTTATGGATCGCTTAAGAGATCGTGTTAAAAAAGAAAAGATAACTGATACTGAGTATTTAAATGAAGTAATTGTTGATGAATTATTTATCATTTATGTTGAAGGTGAAAGTTTAACAGATAAAATTAATATGGCAGAAGAAGGACCTACAGTAATATTAATGGTTGGTGTTAATGGAGTAGGAAAAACTACTACTATTGCTAAACTTGCTCATAAATATATTGAGGAAGGTAAAAAGGTAATGATGATTGCTGGGGATACCTTTAGGGCAGGTGCCGTTGAACAATTAAAGGAATGGGCGGAAAGAACTGGTTCTACATTCTATGGTAAAGAAAATACTGATCCTGCTGGTGTAATATTTGATGGTTTAGTAAAAGCTAAAGAAGATAATGTAGATATAGTATTAATTGATACAGCGGGTAGATTACAAAACAAAGTCAATTTGATGAAAGAGTTAGAAAAAGTTAATAATGTTATTGGAAGACATGTAGAAAATGCTCCGCATGAAACATTATTAGTAATTGATGCAACTACTGGTCAAAATGGTATTAGTCAAGCTAAAGCATTCAAAGAAATAACAAATATTACTGGTATTGTACTTACTAAGTTAGATGGTACGGCAAAAGGTGGAATAGTTTTAGCTATTAAAGATGAAGTTAATATTCCAGTTAAATTTGTTGGTTTAGGGGAAAAGATGACTGATCTTAAAACATTTGATATTGAAAATTATATTTATGGTTTATTTAAGGATATGATGTAGATGAAAGATTTTGTTTATTATAATGATTTGTTTGATATATATAGTGATTTATTAACAGAAAATGAAAGAAATACTTTTAGTGATTATTATCAAGAGGATTTATCTCTTTCTGAGATAGCTGATGAAAAGAATGTTAGTAGAAGCGCTATTCAAAAGACAGTTAAAAACGTAATTGATAAATTAAATTATTATGAAGATATTTTACAAATATATAAGAAGAATTTAAAAATTAGTGAGATATTGGATTCACAAGATTTAGAACAATTGAAATCTGATATAAGAGAAGTATTAGGAATCTAATACTTCTTTTTACTTTACTATTGTGTATTTTTTACACTTTAAATAAATAGTCTTTTGTGGTATTATTATTTTGTAAGGTAGGTAGAGAAAATGGCTGAGGAAAAAATCGAAAAAGGGAAAATAATTGTTGTAGAAGGAACGGATTGTTCTGGTAAAGAAACACAAACTTCACTATTAGTGCAAAGACTAACCAGAATGGGGAGAAAAATCGAAAGATTATCTTTTCCAATGTATGATACTCCAACAGGTAGAATTGTTGGTGGACCATATTTAGGAAAAGAATATATAGGAGAAGGTTATTTTCCTGAAGGAGCGGCTGATGTTGATCCTAAAGTAGCAAGTCTTTATTATGCTGCTGACAGAAGATACAATAAACATGTTATTGAAGGGTTACTTAATAAGGGTTATGATGTAGTATTAGATCGATATGTAGAAAGTAATATGGCTCATCAAGGTGGCAAAATATTTGATAAAGAGGAAAGATTAAAATTATATAAAGGCTTTGAAGAATTAGAATATGGTTTTTTAGAGTTACCAAAGCCAGACTTCACAATATTTTTATATGTTCCATATGAAAAGGTTGCTGAATTAAAGGGTCATCGTGCTGAAGCGCCTGATCAACATGAATCAAATCCATTACATATAAGAAATGCTGAACATGCATATTTAGAATTAGCAGATCTTCACGGATATCGTGTTATTAAGTGTTGTGATAAGAAAGGAAACTTAAGAGATATTGAGAATATTCAAGAGGAAATATTTGAAATTGTTAAGGATGAATTAGGAATAAAATAGTTGTAACTATTTTATTTTTTTTATATAATTTAGATAGTAGGTGATGCTATGAAAAAGTTGTTATTTTTCTTATTATCATTGTTTAGTTTTATAACTTTTTCATATGCAGAAATTAGTTATGAACAGAAATGGAAAAACGATGAAATATCTATTGAAGCTATTAAACATATGTTACAAGTTAATGATGGTTTAATAGTTGGTGGATATGATGATAATAATCATGTTAAATTAGTTAAGATAGATAATACTGGTAAACAAGTTAAGGAATTGATTTTGGATTACGAAGGTTTTGTTGTTGGTATTTATGAAAACAATGGCAAGTATTATTTATTAACTTCAAATGATGAGAATGACTGGGAAATTGTTATTTATGAGATAACTACTGATTTAACTATAGTTAAAGATAAAGCTACAGGTTATTATTTTAATGGTGAAGTTGAACAAACAGATTTAATAGATAATAAAATTTGTATTACTAGTATAGAGGATGGTAGTGTTACAGGAGTATATGATTCTAATGATGATCATTATGATTATGTTTGTGTTTCTTTAAGCAATTTTTCTTTAGAAAATGGTTTTAAAGATGCTTCAGGATTTAGTGCTTTTTCTAAGGAAAAACAAAAGCTATTGATGTTAAATGATAATGGATTACCGGTTTTAACTACTAAAGATAATGGGGAAGTTACTGTTATAGGTGGTATGTATTCGGAAACTTTAGATAGTAATGGTTTTGTAATGTTTTTTGATAGTAAAAGTAATAAGAGCATTTTGGAACAATTCGTTAATGGAGAGCAAATAAGTAAAAAAGATACAAAATCTGGTTATTGGTATACAGATGTTGAGATGCTAGATGATTATATAGTAGCTTCTGGATACTGGTTAGAAACTTTAGATTTCTTTGACTATAAGGGAAAATATATCGAAAGTATTAATTTAGCTTCTTATTTATATAATAAAACTGATAATGATTTGATAATAAATGTTACTGATATAGAGTATAAGAAGGGTAAGTTAAGCTTTGGTTATTTAGCGTGTGATCCAATGCCTAAAAGTAAGAATTGTAAGGTAGGAGTTGCATTGTTACAAAAACCATATAAAGTTGATGTTAAGAGTGATGGTCATGGAAAAATAACTGTTTCTAAAACAGTTGAATATGGTGATGAAGTTGTTACATTTACTGTTACTCCTGATGAAGGATATGAACTAGGAGTTGTTAAAGTAACTGATGCTTTAGGTAATGTAGTTTATTTTACTGAAAATACATTTACGATGCCTTATGCTGATGTGGTGATAGAAGCTACATTTGTTCCAATTAATCCGGAAACATATGCAGGTGCCTTTATTATTGGAGCTGGAGTAGTGTTAGTATTATCTTTAACAATAGCTATTATTAATGTTAAAAAAGCTAGAGATCTTCTATAAGAGTTTTCTTTGTTTATAGTAAAAAGATAGATTATTCTATCTTTTTTTGTTATACTTAATTACGGGTGATATGTATGTTTGAATACATGGGAGATAGATTATCAAAAGCTATAAAAAATATTAGAGGTATGGGTAGAATTACCGAAGAAAACATTAGTGAAGCAATGAGAGAGATAAGAATGGCTTTACTAGAAGCAGATGTTAACTATCAAGTAGTAAAAGAATTTGTTAATAATGTTAAAGAAAAAGCTTTAGGTCAAGAAGTTCAAAAATCAGTTAAACCTGATGAATTGTTTATTAAAATTGTTAAGGATGAATTAGTAGAATTACTTGGTGGAGAAGAAGCTCCATTAAATGTAGATGGTAAACCAGCAATTTTAATGTTAGTAGGTCTACAAGGTAGTGGTAAAACTACTACTGCAGGAAAGCTTGCAAATTACTTAAGAAAGAAACATGCTAAGAAACCATTATTAGTTGCATGTGATATTTATAGACCTGCAGCTATAGAACAATTGCAAACGATTGGAAAACAATTAAATATTCCTGTTTATACAGAAGGAAAAAAAGAAGTTAATACAATTGTTAAAAATGCTTTAGAGTACGCTAAAGAGAATGGAAATGATTATGTACTTATCGATACGGCTGGACGTTTACATATTGATGAAGGGTTAATGGATGAACTTGCTGGTATCATTGATTTATGTCATCCACAAGAGGTATTACTTGTAATAGATGCTATGATGGGTCAAGATGCTATTAATGTTATTACAGGATTTAATGATAAATTAAAGCTTACTGGTTGTATTTTAACTAAGTTAGACGGTGATACTAAGGGTGGTGTTGCACTATCTGTTAGACATTTAACTAATGTACCTATTAAATTTGTTGGTGATTCAGAAAAGTTAGATGGTCTTTCTGCATTCTATCCTGAGAGAATGGCTGAACGTATCTTAGATATGGGTGATGTTTTATCGATAGCTGAAAAAGTTGAAGGAGTTATTTCTGAAGAAGATGCTAAAGATCAAGCTAAGAAAATGATGAGTGGTAAATATGACTTGGATGATTTCTTAAAAAATCTAAAACAAATTAGAAAGTTAGGACCTTTAGAGAACATTTTAAAGATGTTACCACAAGCTAGAAAAATGGGATTAAATAATATTAGTATTGATCCAAAAGATATGGCTCATATTGAAGCGATTGTACTTTCTATGACTCCTTATGAAAGAAAACATCCAGAAGTTTTGAAAGCAACTAGAAAGCAACGTATTAGTAAAGGTTGTGGAAGAGATGTTTCAGAAATAAACCGTCTTTTGACTCAATTTGAGGAAATGAAAAAGATGATGAAGGCGATGAGTAGTGGTAATTTCAAGATGCCATTTTAAGAAGTAGAAATACTTCTTTTTTTATTTTTTATAATGATAAAATATGATATACTAATATAGAATAGGATGTGTCTATATGACAAAGATAGGAAAGGTTAACATTTTTGCTATAAGTGCTATTGTTATAGGGATTCTTAGTTTTGCTTTAGTGTTTAGTAATTTAACTTCTTCTTATTCTGCAAAAAAAGAGATAGTGGAAGATTTTTCCTATGAATTAAGAGATATATCTGATCTTATTCATTCAGAGACAACTACGATTAATAAAGAACCGAAAATTGAAAATAAAAAAATTAATTTTCAAGTTAATTTTCAAGGTAAAGGTGATTATTTTCAATTCTTTTTCGATATTTTGAATGCCGGTACTAGAAATGGTGTTGTTAAGGACATTAAGATTCTTGGCTTAGAAAATGAAGATAAAGTTAGAGTTTCTATCATTGGTATTGAAAAAGGTGATATAATAGAAGGTAGTAGATACATTGATAATATAAAGGTAATTGTTGAGTGTGTTGATGATAATTACGATGCTGAAGGTAATATAATTTCAGTATTGGAAAATATTAGTATCGATATAGAGATAGATTAAAAAGGGTAGTAGGTGATGATATGGCAAAACATAAACTAAAAGATAAAGATTTTGCAAATATGGAAAGAGTTCATAGCGACTATAGAAAGTATGTAGATAAAGATTTTCATTTCTATTTGTCTTATGGTGGTAGAATTGCTTTAATCCTTATAGGAGTATTTGTATTAGGAGTATTATCTTATTATTGTTTTAGACAAAGTTTTTCTAAAGAATCAAATGATAGTTTAGATTATGAAATTAAAACTGATTTGAATTATGATGTTACATTATTTGATAATCCTATGGGAATTAAAAATGATGGTAATACAGAAAGTAATTTGTCTGAACTAGTAAATGATATTAGTAATGATATTCATTATGAATATGTAACAAGTAGTGCAGTCGATGTTGATGCTACTTATTATGTAGAAGTTAAAATGGTATTAAAAGATAGTGCTACTAATGAGATTTTTTATACAAATACATATCCATTAATTGAAAAAGATACTAAGAGTGTTAAGAATAGTAGAATTCTTAAGATAGATCAAAATATTCAATTAGATTATGATTTTTATAATGAAAAAGCCAAAGAAATGGCAGAGTTAGCAACAGGGGAAGTTAATGGTAGATTAGTTTTATTAATGCATGTTGATTTAAGTACTAAGTATGATAAGTTTGCTAAGACTGTTAAGAAAGAAGATGTAGTAGAAGTTAATGTACCACTTCTTTCTAATCAAGTTTCTTCTAAATTAGTTAGTGAAGCGTCTAAAAAGGATAAATACGAAGAAAAAGCTAAACCAGAATTAGTAAATGAACCTATGTTATATGCAGGAGTTGCATTATTGATTCTTGATACAATGTTCTTCTTAACAGGAATTTCATTTATGTTTAAATCAGTTCCTAAAAAGAGCAAGTATTGTGTTTTAAGAGATGGTTTACTTAAAGAACATGATAGTATTATAGTTAATGCTAGAAAAATGCCAAATATAAAGGGCAAGAATATAATTGATTGTTATAGCTTTAGCGAGTTAGTTGATGCTCAAAAGATATTAGAAAAACCAATTATATATTATGAGATTGTTAAAGATCAAAAATGTACATTCTTTATTGTAGGTGAAGATGATATCTATGAATATACATTAAAAGAGTGTGATATTGAATTTTAAAAGACTTATTTAAGTCTTTTTTTCTTGGAAAATATGATATAATAAAGTAGGTGATGGTAATGAAAAAAAATGGATATACTGTTACAGAAATGTTAATTGTAATTATAGTACTTGGTATATTTACTTTAGGAATAATAGGAGCAACTTCATATGCTTATAAAGATAGAACAGATGATTATTATGAAGAAAAGGTTTTATTGATTGAAAAACAAGCAGAATTATACGGAAAAACCTTAAGTAATTTAAAAGAAGAAGGTAATCTAGTTATTACTGTTAAGGATTTAGTTGATAATGGATATTATGTTGCTGATAATGGTAATGGAGATGTAGTTGATCCAAGAAATAGTAAAGCAACGTTAAATGGGCTTAAGGTAAAACTTACATATAATGAAGACGACACAATTAAGGCGGATGTTATAGAAGAAGACTAAGTCTTCTTTTTTTTCTTGTCAAAGTAGTGTCAAAAATTTAACAAAACACTATATAAAAGTGTAAAAGTTATGTATGATTATAATGTAAGGACGTGATTAATGTGATATATCCTTCTATTGATAAGTTGTTGAATATAGTAGATTCAAAGTACATTTTGGTTCATGTTGCTTCTAGAAGAAGTAGACAAATGTTAGATAATAAACATTTTCAAATGAAACAAAATGAATATGTTAATAAAAAAGAATTGGGAAGAGCATTAGAAGAAGTAGAAAAAGGATTGATTACAATTAAAGTTGATTAATCTTTTTTTTTGCAATAAAAAAAGTTCCAATTGGAACTAATTATGCATTTCTTTCTTCTTTTTTTAATGTTCTAGCTTCTCTTGCTGTTACGATAACTTTTTCACCATTAATAGTTACTTTTTGGAAATTTGGCTTTTGTGCGTGCTTTGTTGCATTTAGAGCATGACTTCTTCTATTTCCAGTTAAAGGTTTTTTTGTACTTACTTTTTTTGCCATAATTGCGCCTCCTTTAAATCACTTCGTTAATAACTTTAACATAATATATCGGCAAAGTCAATTAATTATTTGATTTTGAGGGATTAATTGACCATAATAAAATGGCATTTTTATGGATGTATTAAATGTTTAGTAATTTAGAAGATAATAAGTAATACATAATAAAGAACTAAAATATTAGTTCTTTTTTTATGCAAAAAAATGTACGCTTTTATGTTTATTAGTGATAATTATTTTGATATAATAACTTAAGAAGGGTGGTAATGTTATGTTTATACCTTTGGGTGTTAAAACTGATTATTCATTGATGAATAGTTTAATTAAAATTGATGATTTAATCGTTTATTTAAAAACAAATAATATTACTGCTTGTGGAATACTTGATGATAATTTGTTTGGAAGTATGAATTTTTATAATACTTGTTTAAAAAATGGTATTAAACCAATTATTGGTTTAGTAGTAAAAATAGGAGAAAACAAGGTTTATTTGTATGCTAAAAATTATAATGGATTTTTAAATCTATTAAAGATTAATACTAAAGTACAGTTAAATGAATTAAATGTTGTTGATTTAAAAGTATATAAAGATAATATTTTATGTGTAATGCCTTACAATAGTAAGGATATTTATAATGATTTAATAAAGATATATAAAAAGATTTATATATCTTATGGAAATGATTATGAAAAGAAGAATGCTTTAATATTAGATTCTAATATTTTATATTTAAATGAAGTTAGAATGTTTGATTTTAGTGATGTTAAATATTTAGGATTATTACGTGAAATAGATACAGGAGTTGAAACAGATTTAGCTTTATATGGGGATGCTTATTTAAGTAAAGAGGTATTGGACGATGATGCTAAAACTACTTTTGATTTTTCTGAATTAATTAATATAGAGATTAAAAAAGATGGAAGGTATATTCCTCATTATGATCCTAAGATAGAAGATAGCTATAAATATTTAGTTGCATTATGTAAAAAAGGATTAGAGAAAAGATTAGAAGGTAATGTTACTAATGAATATTTAGATAGATTAAAGATGGAACTTTCTGTCATTAATAAAATGGGATTTGTTGATTATTTTTTGATTGTTTATGATTATGTTAAATTTGCTAAAACACATAATATACTTGTAGGTCCTGGAAGAGGTTCTGCTGCTGGATCGTTAGTTAGTTATGTTTTAGGAATTACTAATATTGATCCAATTAAATATGATTTATTGTTTGAAAGATTTTTGAATCCTGAGAGAATTACAATGCCTGATATAGATATCGATTTTGAATATACAAAAAGAGATCAAGTAGTAGATTATGTTAAGGAAAGATATGGTAAAGAAAAAGTAGCAAATATTATTACTTTTGGTACTTTAGGTGCTAGAGCGGTTATAAGGGATGTTGGTAAATGTTTAAATATTGATGGTGGTATTATTGATCGCTTGAGCAATATGCTAGATCCAAGACTGGGTTTAGAAGACAATTTAAAGAATAAATATGTTTATGAATATGTTAATAACAATAGTGAAATAAAGAAGTTATATAAGATAAGTAGTAGATTAGAGGGTTTGAAAAAATATATTGGTACGCATGCAGCTGGTGTTGTTATTTCATCAGAAGAATTAGATAATGTAATTCCAATATGTGTTAATGATAATATGTTACTTACTGGTGTAACAATGGAATACTTAGAAGAGTTAGGTCTTTTAAAAATGGATTTCTTAGCTTTGAGAAATCTAACTATTATTCAAAATGTATTAGATTTAATTAAGAAGGAAACTAAAGAAGAATTAGATTTAAATAAAATACCATTGGATGATAAGAAAGCTATTAAGATATTTTTAGATGTTGATACTGAAGGAATATTCCAATATGAATCATCTGGTATGAAGAATTTCTTAAGTAAGTTAAAACCGACTACTTTTAATGATTTAATTGCAGCTGTAGCTTTATTTAGACCTGGACCTATGCAAAACATAGATACCTTTATTAAGAGAAAAGAAGGCAGAGAAAAGGTTGTTTATCCAGACGATTCATTAAAAGAAATACTTGTTGATACTTATGGAATTATGATTTATCAAGAACAAATCATGCAGGTATTAGTTAAAATGGGTAATTATTCATTTGCTGAAGCTGATAACATTAGAAGAGCAATGAGTAAAAAGAAACATGATGTAATGGAAAAAGAACGTGAAATATTTATAGAGCGTTCCATTAAGAATGGATATACAAAAGAAAAAGCTACAGAAGTATATGATTTAATACTTAGATTTGCTGATTATGGATTTAATAAAGCACATTCTGTATCTTATGCTTTAATAGGGTATCAAATGGCTTATTTAAAAGCGAACTACCCAGTATATTTTATTGCAAACTTACTTAATATGAGTATTGGTAGTGATATTAAAACTAAGGAATATATAGATGAAGCTAAGAAGAAAGATATTAGAGTATTTAAACCTAACATTAATGTAAGTACTGATGAGTATTTAATTAAAGATAAAGCTTTATTATTACCACTTAACACTATTCATAATGTTGGTGGAGCTGCTGTAGAAGATATCATTGCAGAACGAGAAAATGGTAAATTTAAAGATTTCTTTAATTTTGTAGCTCGTACTTATGGAAAAAGTGTTAATAGGAAGACTATTGAAGCACTAATTGATGCTGATGCCTTTAGAGATTTTGATATTAATCATAAGACATTACTTAAAACAATAGATAGTGCTTTAGATTATGCAAGTTTATGTGGTGATTTAGATGAATCTTTAGTTATGAAACCAAATTATGAAGTAGCAGAAGAATTTGATGATACGGAATTAATGAATAGGGAATTAGCAACTTTTGGTTATTATGTTACTAATCATCCTGCTAGTAAATATCAGGATGGAATAATGAAAATACAAGATATAAGAAATTTCTTTGACAAATATGTAACTTCAGTTGTTATAATAGATAGCATTAGGAAAATTAAAACTAAAAAGGGAGAAGATATGGGATTTATAACAGGAAGTGATGAAACTGGTACTGGAGATTTTATTGTATTTCCAAAAGCTAATAAGTATTTAATTGATTCTCGAAAGGGAGATTTGATAAAAGTTAAAGGTCAAGTTACAAGAAGAAATGATAAATTCCAAATAGTTGTTGGAACGATAGAAAAATTATAGAAGGAGAGAAGTAGAATGCAGGAGAAATTAAACAAGTTTTTTACATCAATAGGTTTTGAAGATACGAATAATGATTTTAGTAATTCTCAAATATCTAGAGTAGTTTTAAATAAGAAAAAAGAATCATTTGAAGTATTTATTGAAAATGATAATCCAATTAATCCTGTAGCTACTTTAGAACTTACTAAATGTGCTAAGAAAGGTATTAATGGTAAGAATAAATGTCATATTACATTCATTTATAATGATATAAGTGATGAAGATATATTGGAGGCTTTTAAAGTTTTATTAGGAGAGTTAATAGTAAAAAGACCTTCTTTGGTATCACTTGAGAATAAAAATATTAGTATTGATGATGATTTTATTATTATTGAATTGGATTCTAAAAGTGAAGAATATGATATGTTACAAAAAGAAATTAAAGGTTTAGTTGATGGCTTAGTAGAACTAGGCTTTTATGAAATGGAAATAACGACTGCTATTAATGAAGAAAATGAAAAGAGAATTCAAGAAGAAATACAGGCAGATTTAGAAAAAGAAATTGTTATTGAAGAAACTACTGGAGCTCAAGTATCTAATACTAAAGGAGGATGGACTCCTAAAAAGAAAGTTAACTATTCAAGAGAAGGGGTAGTTAGTATAGATTCAATTGATCAAGAAGAAAATAATGTTCATATAGAAGCATGTATATTTGATTCTGAGTTTAATCAATTAAAAACCAAGGATGGTAGAGATTTATACTTGATTACTTTAAAGATAACGGATAATACATCTAGTATTTTGGCTAAAGCATTTGCTAAAGATGAAGAGGACTTTAACAATAAATCATCTGAGTTAAAAAAAGGAAAATGGTTTAGTTTTAAAGGCCAAGTAAGATTTGATACTTTTGCTAATGATTTAGTATTTAATTTTAGAGGATATGATGAACTTGAAGAAGCTCCATCATTCAATAGAAATGATAATGAAGAAGAAAAACGTGTAGAATTGCATGCCCATACTATGATGAGTCAAATGGATGGTGTATGTGATGAGGTCGCTTTAGTTAAACAGGCAATGAAGTGGGGACATGCTGGTATTGCAATAACTGATCATGATTGTGTTCAGTCTTTTCCACATGTGTTTGGAGAAGTTACAAGTTACAATAAGGATCTTAAAAAAGCTGCACAAGCAAAGATTGATGATTTAAAAAAATCATTAGAAGAAATAAAAGAATCTGGTAATGAAGAAGGAATTAAAGAAGCAGAGAAACTTCTTGCAGCAGCTTTGGAAGAAAAGAAGAACCTTAAGTATTTTAAAGCTGGATATGGTGCAGAAATTGAAATGTGTGAAACATTCTTAAATGTTTGTTTTAATCCAACTAAGGATAAGATAGAAGGTAATACTTTTGTTGTATTCGATACAGAAACAACTGGATTTAATGCGGGACTTGGAGATTCGATGATCGAAATAGGTGGAGTTAAAGTTCACAATGGTGAAGTGGTTGATCGTTTTGATGAACTTATTAATCCTGGACACCATATTGATGAAGCAATTACTAGAGTAACTGATATATCTGATGATGATGTTAAAACAGCTGACAATGAAGAAAATGTTACTAAACGTTTTAAAGAGTGGATAGGAGATCTTCCATTAGTAGCACATAACGCTCGCTTTGATAAGAGTATGTTAGATATGGCTTATTATAAATATGGATTAGGTGAGCTAGAGAATCCTATTATTGATACTTTAATGTTATCTAGAGTTATTAATAGAGATTTGAAGAAACATAGTTTAAAAGCTTTAGGTAAATTTTATGGAATTGATACTGGTGAAGCAGATGATGAAGATGAAGAAAATGTTAATGAAACCGCTACTACAGGAAATGTAATAGATCCGGAAGTAGGTAATGCATTTAAAAGTATCTTAGTAGATGGTGAAGAAGTTTTAAAAATAGAAAAGCAAGAATATTATGATATTGATATTGCAACAGAAGATAAAGTTAAAAAGTATCGTAATATTTATCATTTAGAAACAATTCATAAAGCTTCTAAAACAGAAGAAGTTAAGATAGAAGTTAAAACTAATGATGGTATAGAATTAATTGATTTTAAAAACAAGATTAAACTACATCCAGCAGAGAATGATATTGAAATTAGATTTAATGATGAATTTGGTGAAAAAACACTAACTTTAGTTGTTTATGTTGGACAACACCATGGTGCTGATGTCGATTCTGAAAATACAGCATATATATTTAATAAGATGTTAAGTCAAATTAATGGTGTTAAGACATTAAATGATTTAAATGATTTAAAATTACTTGAAGAAACTAGTTTTAAGAATAATCCAAAATTGTTAGAGCATATTGGTGAACTAGTAAGTTATAAGAATTATGTTTATCTTCCTGGAGAAGATGAAGAAGTTGATGAAAAGTTTGGCTATCCATTTGAAAAGTTTGGTATTAAAGATTATAGATGGAAGTATGAATGGTGCCATGATGACAATCTACAAATGTATGAAAATATTCCTAGTAAGACTTTCTCTGAACATTTAGCAAATATTTATGATAACGGAAAACATGTTACGTTTATTGCTAAAAATCATATTGGTTTAAAGAACTTATTTAAGATAGTTAGTTATGCTAATACAAACTTTATTCAAAGAAATGCAAGAATTCCTAGATATTTAATTGAAGAGAATAGAGAAGGATTACTTGTTGGTAGTGCTTGTTTAAATGGTGAAATATTCTATTTAGCAGAAACTGCTACAGAAGAAAAATTGATGGAAGCAATGAAGTTCTATGATTATATAGAAGTTCAACCTCCAGAGAATTATTCACATCTTTTAAGAGGACATGATATTAATAATATTGATAGTTTATATAAGTGTATTGAAAAAATAATTAGATGTGCTAAGAAGATGGATAAAATAGTTGTAGCTACTGGGGACGTACATAATATTAATAGGGATGATAGGTTATATAGAGAAATAATTGTTAATCAAAATGTTCCTGGTAAGGGAAGACATCCTTTAGCTAGATATTTAAGCGGTTCTAGAAAAGCTTGTAAGAATTTAGATAATATTAATAAAGTAGTTAATCTTTGTGAAGAACAAGGGGTTAAAACAGATAATGTTTTAAAGAAAGTATTAAAGTATATTTATGTTTTAACAAAGATTAAGAAAATTCCGATTACAGCTTTAAATATTTCATATATTTATTCGGTAAGTAAAACAGATCCGGATGAAGAACAATTTAGAGGTAAAGAAGGAGAAACTGAAAAATTAAAAGTTATTAGTACAGTGCTTAGAAAACTAACTGTAGCTAATATTGTTAAAGAAAAAGATGGTGTTTATGAACTAACTGGTAATTATACAGAAAGTGAAATGCCAGTATCAGGACATATTCCTAATCAATTCTTTAGAACTACTAAAGAAATGAAAGAAGAATTTGAATTCTTAAATGATCCGGATTTAGTTAAGGAAATAGTAGTTACTAATCCAAATAAGATTATTGATATGTTAGAAGAAATCGAGGTAGTAGATTATCCTGATAAACCATATTCACCAATAATTGAAAAATCACAAGAAACAACAATTAATATGGTATTTGAAAAAGCTCATAGTATGTATGGGGATCCATTACCTAGAAATATTGAAGAAAGAATTGCACAAGAATTCTATGGAGATAAAATATTAGATTTAGTTAAAGAAAAACTAAAATTAGATCATCCAAGAACGAGTGATGAAAAATTAGATGAGCAATTCCCGGAATTCTTACATGAAATAATAGTTAGTGGATATGATACAGTTGTTAATTTAATGGCTGATAAATTAAAGAGAGAATCAGAAACAGAACTTGATGATGAGAAAGTTAGAGAAGATGCTAAAGCTGCTTTAGGTGGTATTATTGGTGGTGGATTCGACGTTATTTATTTAATCGCCCAAAAGTTAGTTAAACACTCTAATGATGATGGATACTTAGTAGGATCTCGTGGTTCTGTTGGTTCTTCATTTGTTGCATCAATGATGGGGATAACAGAATGTAATGGCTTACCAGCACACTATTATTGTCCTAAGTGTCATCATTCAGAATTTAATAATGAAAAAGGTGAACCTTATTCTGTTGAATATGCATCTGGATTTGATTTACCTAACAAGGATTGTCCTGAATGTGGAACATTAATGATTCATGAAGGAAATGACATGCCATTTGCTACATTCTTAGGATTTAATGCTGATAAAGTTCCAGATATTGACCTTAACTTCTCAGGTGATAACCAAGCGAGTGCTCACGAATATACTAAAGTATTATTTGGTACAGATAATGTTTATCGTGCAGGTACAATTGGTACTGTTGCTGATAAGACAGCATTTGGTTATGTTCAAGGTTTCTTCGAAGAAAGATTATATGATCAATTAAAAATTGAAGCTGAAAGCTACGGTTTAAGTGTAAATGGTAAGGATGATTTAAAGAAAAAGAGTGTTATTAAATCATTTGTTAGAATTCCAGAAGTTGAACGTATTGCTGTTGGTTGTACAGGTGTAAAAAGAACGACAGGGCAACACCCAGGAGGAATTGTTGTAGTTCCTGGATATAAAGATGTTTGGGATTTTACACCATTCCAATATCCGGCTGATGATCCGACGTCAGCATGGCGTACAACACACTTTGATTATCATGCTATTGATGCGGACCTTTTAAAACTTGATATACTAGGACACGATGATCCGACCGTACTTCGTATGTTACAAGATTTATCTGGTTTAGATGTTACAAAGATTGATTTAGGAGATTTGGATACCATGAAAATATTTACTGGTCCAGAAATACTTGGCGTAGATAGATATAAATTACGTGGTACCGTTGATAAAGATGGACGTAAGTATTGTCCAACTGGTACTTTAGGTGTACCAGAATTTGGTACTAACTTCCTTTTAGGAATGCTTGAAGAAACTAAGCCGACAACGTTCGCCGAATTAATTAAGATATCAGGTTTATCACATGGTACAGATGTCTGGTTGGGTAATGCTAGAGATTTATGTACACCAAATAGTGAAGGTAAGATAGAAGTTCCATTTAAAAATGTTATTGGTTGTCGTGATGATATCATGGTTAACTTAATAGCATGGGGAATGAAACCTGCTAAAGCATTCAAGATTATGGAATTTGTACGTAAAGGTAAAGCAAGTAAAGAACCAGCTGCTTGGGCAGAACATGCAAAAACAATGAGAGAAGCTGGAATACCAGAATGGTATATTGAATCATGTCGTAAAATTAAATACATGTTCCCTAAAGCACATGCTACAGCTTATGTTACATCAGCATTTAGAATTGCTTGGTTTAAGGTACACCATCCAATTTGGTATTATTGCGCATACTTATCTATTCGTCGTGATCAATTTGATATTGAATCAATGATTAAAGGTGCTGATGCAATAAGAGCAAAGATAGATGAAATAGATGAAAAAGGTAATGCAGCATCTAATAAAGAAATAGATACTCGTGAAACATTATGTATTTGTTTAGAGATGTGTGAGAGAGGATTCTATTTTAAAAATATTGATGTTGAGAAGAGTGATGGTAAGAAATTTGTCATTACTGAAGATGAAAAAGGTTTAATTATTCCGTTTAGAGCTCTAGATGGCCTTGGTGATAATGTTGCTTTAGCAATTGTAAAAGCACGTAAAGAAGGACCATTTATTTCACAAGAAGATTTAAGTACAAGAGGTAAGGTAAATACTAGCGCGATGGAAAAATTAAAATCTTTGGGTTGTCTTGATAATATGAGTGAAAGTAATCAATTGAGTTTATTCTAATTGATTACTTTTTTTCTTTTGTTTATAATTATAGTAGGTGATGATATGAAAAATAAAAAGGGTTTATTATGGATGTTTATAATCTTAGTAGTTATTTTATTTTTAATAGTTGGAGTTTTTCTAGTTGTTAAAAATAAACATAAAGACGTAGAAAAGGAAGATGTTAAAACTGAAGAAAAAGAAAAAAAGGAAGAAAAGAAATTAGATGGAAAAGCTACACCACTTTTATATAAAGTAACAAAAGAGGGTAGTGACAATGTAATTTATTTATTTGGAAGTATTCATGTTGCCGATGATAGAGCTTATCCAATGCGAGATGAAGTAATGAAAGCATATGAAGACAGTGAATATTTGGCAGTAGAATTTGATGTTATTTCTTATATGAAAGATTTAGGAAGACAAACTGAAGATATGAAAGCATTGATTTATACTAATGGTGATACTGTAAAAGATCATATGAGTGAAGAAATATACAATAAAATGGTTGAATATTTAACTGATAATAAAATGTATAATAAACTGTATGATATGTATAAACCAGCATTGTTTTATTCTTTAGTTACACAAGTTGCATCAGAAAAAAGTGGGTTAGATTCAGATAAGGGAATAGATATGTATTTTTTAAATCTAGCTCATAAGGAAAATAAAAATATTTTAGAAGTAGAAACATCAAGTTATCAATATAATTTATTAGCAAGTTTTTCAGATAGATTTTATGAAGCTGTTATTGCTTCGATGATATTTGCAGAAAAAACTAGTATTCAAGAAGTAAAAGATTTATATGAAGCATGGTTAATTGGTGATGATAAAAAAATCGAAACTAATAGTGAATCATCAGAAGAGTTAGATGCAGAAGAGTTTGGTGATTATTCAGATGTGTTATCAGAAATTCAAACTTTCAATAAAAAGTTAGTTGATGATAGAAATGAAGCTATGTTAGAAAAAGTTGATGGTTATTTTAAAGAAGATAAAAAAGTATTCTTGGTAGTAGGAATAGCACATATTATTGGTGATAAAGGAATTGCTAAAGGATTAGAAGATAAAGGTTATGATGTTCAGATAGTAGAATACAAATAAAAAGAACTTTCTAGTTCTTTTTTTTATGCATAAAAAAAGTAAGATTAAAATCTTACTTATCTTTTTCAACACTTACTAATACGTATTTACCATCAACTTTTTTAGTAGTAAATTTATATTTAGTAAATTCATCAACTTTTTTCTCTGGGAATACTAGAGCACCTAAGTCTTTTTCAACAACGTTTGAACCATTCTTATCTGAAGCATATGTGTATTTGTTACCATCGAAATATACATAAGCAACAGCTACAGTAGATACGAAGTTTTTACCTTTCTTTTTAGTTTCTACAACGTAGAAATCCATTGTGCTACCTTCTGCAGTTAAATCATAAGTATCAGCAGCAGTTTTAATATAAGTATCTTCCTCTACAGCGTAATAATAATTGTATAAGTAGTTAGCTCCAGCCATAATTGAATCTTTTGGTAATTCTACATCAAATAATTCTTTCACGATTTTTCTAAGTTCTTCTCCATTATAACCAGTAGCTTCGATTTTAATCATTTTCTTTAAGCTTTCAGCAGCATTATTATCAGCAATAATGTTTATTTCATTTTTATCAGCATATACTATAGCTAATTCAATGAATGAACCTAAATCCATGTCTTTTACTTCTACTTTGTCTTCATCATATAATAAATCAAGACCATTATAGACACTAGAGTGTCCGATAGTAGATTTTGCAAAGTAGTCAGTTATTTGAGTTTCAATTTCTTCTTGAGCATCCTTGCTTGGTTTTCCTATTCCTTTAAATAGTTTTGTAGTTCCTACTAATACTACAACTGCTACTACAATAATTAAGATTAATACAAGCAGTTTTTTAAAGTCGATATTTTTCACTTTTGTTTACCTCTTTTCTACTATAAATAATAGCATATTATTGAAAAATAATCTATATAATTTTATTAATTATGTTATATTATATTTGGTGGTTTTATGAAGAAAGTAAAAATAGGAATAGTTGCGACTAGCAATTATATGCTAACTGATGATTGTTTTGCAGATACCTATCGCTTTGGTAATAATTATATAAAAAAAATAATTGAGAATGGAGCTTTGCCATATTTAATACCTGTTTGTGATGATGAAATAATTAAAGAGGCATTAGAAGAAGTTGATGGGGTAATATTTCCTGGTGGAGAGAGAGTTACCAATTTTAGTTTAGAGATAATGGATTATTGTTATAAGAATAAAATACCTGTTTTAGGAATTTGTTTAGGAATGCAAACAATGGCAATGTATTCTGTTAATTTAGATAGTAAAAAGAATATTTTAAAAAAAGTAGATGGACATTGGCCATTTAATATTAAAAGAGAAAATAGTTTAGATGTTACACATAAGGATTTTGTGGATGAGGATAGTATACTATTTACGATAATTAAAAAAAAAGAAATAATGGTTAATAGTCTTCATCATAGTACAATAAGTGAAGTAGGTTCTAAGTTTAAAGTAGTAATAAAATCAGAAGATGGTGTTATTGAAGGAATTGAATACATGGGTGATGATCGATTTATGATAGGAGTTCAATTTCATCCTGAAATATTACCACAATTTAATAATATTTTTGAATATTTTATTAAAGAATGCGAAAAGAGAAAATAATTTCTCTTTTTTTATGGTTTTGGGCGAAAAACATGAATTAATTTGATATAATAATTAGTAGGTGATATTCATGAAAAAAGTAATCTTAGTAGATGGTAATAATTTAATGTTTAGAAGTTATTATGCTACTGCATATACTGGAAATGTAATGAAGAATAGTAAGGGATTCCCAACCAATGCTTTATATGGTTTTGTTGGTATGATGAATAAAATAATTAGTGAAGAAAAGCCAGAGTATGTAATGGTTGCTTTTGATATAGGTAAGAATTTTAGAAAACAAAAATATGAAACTTATAAAGAAGGAAGACAAGCTACACCTGATGAGTTAAAGATGCAGATGCCGATTGCTAGAGATATTTTGGAAGCTATGGGTATTAGATATTTTGAATTAGAACCTTATGAAGCTGATGATATTATTGGAACATTTGCTAAATATTGTGAAGAAGATCAGGATTATATAGGAACTATTATTAGTTCAGATAAAGATTTATTACAACTTATCAGTCCGGAAGTAGATGTTAAATTATTAAAACAAAAAGATTATATTAGATATAATGAAAAAACATTTAAAGAAGATTGGGGATTTGAACCAATTCATATAATAGATTATAAAGCATTAGCTGGAGATCCTTCTGATAATATACCTGGTGTTAGAGGAATTGGCGATAAGACAGCTATTAATCTATTAAAGGAATATAGAGATATCGAAGATATTTATGAACATATAGATGACATTAAAGGAAAAGTAAAAGAAAAATTAATTGAAGATAAAGAGAATGCATTTATTAGTAAAGAAATAGCAACTATATATAAAGAAGTTCCTTTAGATGTTAATTTAGATGATGTTAAATATGATGGACCAGATTTGATTGAATTAAATAAAATTTATGAAGAATTAGAATTCTATTCATTTATAAAGAAGAATGTTGAATCATCAACACCTCAAGAAAATGATATTAAGTTTAAAAATGTTAGTGGTGTAGATGATTTAGATAAACTTGAAGATAGGATATCTCTTTATATAGAATGTGATTTAGAAAACTATCATGACGGTAATATTGTTGGTATGGGTATTTGTGATAGTAAGAACAATTATTTTGTAGCTAATACAGTAATAGAAGATGTAATAGATTTAATTAATTCTAAAGAAGTTTATACTTTTGATCAAAAGAAGAATTTAGTTCTTTTGAAAAAAGAAGGTTTAGAACTAAAGAGTAATTATGATGCGATGATAGCTGCGTATCTTTTAAATATTAATACTAAAGATGATATTGCTTATTTAATGAATAATAATGGTTGTGAAGTTAAATTCTATTCACAAAGTTTGAAAGATGGTTTTGATAAGAAAGATATCGTTTTAAAAGCTAGATTTATTTATGATACATATAAGCATTATAGTGAAGATTTAAAAAATGAAGAAATGTTAGATTTGTTTAACGATATTGAAATGCCATTAGTAAGTGTTCTTGCTAGTATGGAAGCTGACGGAGTTAGATGTGATGCTTCTGTTTTAAAAGAAATGGAAGTTGAAATGGATGCTCGTTTAAAAGATATAGAAAAGGGTATTTATGATTTAGCAGGAGAAGAGTTTAATATAAGTAGTCCTAAACAATTGGGTGTAATACTATTTGAAAAATTAGGATTGCCTGGAGCCAAGAAAACAAAAACCGGTTATAAAACAGATGTTAGTGTTTTAAATAAATTAGTTGATAAACATCCAGTCATAAAGATGATATTAGAATATAGAGGAGTAAGTAAGATTAAGAGTACTTATTTAGAGGGTTTAGCTAATTATATTAAAGAAGATGGTAAGATTCATACCATTTATAAACAAAACTTAACAAGAACCGGAAGATTATCCTCTGTAGAACCTAACTTACAAAATATTCCAGCTAGAGATGAAGAAGGCAGAAAGATTAGAAAAGCTTTCTTACCAGAGTATGATGAATTTTTAAGTGCAGATTATTCACAAATGGAGTTAAGGGTATTAGCTCATATTAGTGGGTCTAAGGAGTTACAAGAAGCATTTAAGCGAGATGAGGATATTCATACAAGAGTAGCTGCAGATATTTATGGTATTCCAATGGAAGAGGTTTCTAAACAACAAAGAAAAACTGCAAAAGCTGTAATATTTGGTATTGTTTATGGAATATCAGGATTTGGTTTAGGAGAGAATTTGGAGATAAGTCCTAAGGAAGCTAAAGAATTTATTGATAAGTATTATGAATTGTATCCTGGTGTTAAAAATTATATGGATAATATAGTTCAAGATGCTTATAAGAATGGATTTGTTAAAACGATGTTTAATCGTAAAAGAGTAATTGAAGAGTTACAAAATAAAAATTTTATGATTAGACAATCAGGAGAAAGAATAGCTCTTAATACACCAATTCAAGGTACTAGTGCAGACATTATGAAGTTAGCTATGGTGAAGATATTTAAAGAAATGAAGGAAAAGAAACTAAAATCTAAAATGTTATTACAAGTTCATGATGAATTAATATTTGATGTTAGAGATGAAGAAAAAGATGTTTTAGAAGAATTAGTTAAGCGAAATATGGAAACATGTGTTAAACTAGAAGTACCATTCAAGGTTTCAAGTGATTATGGAACTGACTGGTATGAGACGAAATAGGAGGATTAGAGATGAAAGATATTAAAACATTTATTATAGTAGATATAATAATATTTATTCTAAAAGTAGTTGGTGGATTACTTTCTCATTCTTATACAATGATGGCTAGTGGAATCTTTGATTTGTTATTAATAATTTTTACTTTTATTGCTATCAAAGGAAATACTGAGAGTAAGAAGTTAAGTGTTTTTACAATAATAATTGGTGTTCTTTCCATACTATCAGCCGGAGGATTAATAGCTCTTGCTATTCTAAATGATATTAAAAAAACATCTTTATGGGTATTATTGTTCTTAATAATTACTTTAGTAATGAGATATATAGTAAGTTGCTTCTATACTAATATTAGTTATCAAAAGAAAAAAGGATTACTTTCTTATGGTAATATCTTAAGTAACATAGATTTTTATAATTACGGAATTATTATTTTAGCATTAATACTTATGAAGGTTAGTAAATGGGTTAAAATATTTAAATATGCTGATATTGTTGGTGTAGTATTAATAGCTGTTTTATTAATTATTAAAGGAATAAAACTAATAAAAAATAGTATTGTTAAATTAAAAGGTGTCAATGTAAAAATAAATGACGATGTTTTAAAAGAAATAAAGAATAGAACAGAGGTCAAGTCTTTAGGAAAACTTGAAGTTCACTATTATGGTGGCGTTAGAGTTGCTAAGTGTGATGTATTATTAAAAGAAAACATTGGAATGGTTGATGTTAATTCATTTGTTATTACATTACAGGATTACTTACTTAAGATAGCTGATGCTGTTAGAATATTTATGATTGATAGAGAACCAAACACTTCGAGAAGAGCAAAAGTAAGGAGTAAAAAAGCAGATGCCAGAAATAGCGGAAGTAGAAACAGTAAGACAAGTACTAAGAAAAAGAATACTAAAAAGACAAGTAAAAAGCGTTAATGTTTTATATGACAGAATAGTTGAATCGGATTTAGAAGAGTTTAAAAAAACACTTCCTGGGTTGGAATTCAAAGAAATACTTAGAAGAGGAAAGTGGTTGATTTTTGATCTTGGTGAATACTATTTATGTAGTCATTTACGTATGGAAGGTAAATACTTTATTAAATTACATGATGAAGTAATAGATAAACATGAACATGTAATAATTGAGTTAGACGACGGATATGATTTAAGGTATGCAGATGTACGTAAGTTTGGAAGAATGAATCTTGTAAAAAAAGAATTGTTAGATACTTTGGAAGGCATAAATAAACAAGGTAGGGAACCAGTAGATAATGATTTGTGTAAAGATAAGTTAACGAAAGAATACTTATATGAAAAGGTTCATGATAAAAAATTACCATTAAAGGAATTGTTATTAGATCAAACTATTATTTCGGGATTAGGTAATATTTATGCTGATGAAGTGGCTTTTGGTGCTTCTCTAAACCCTTTGATAGAAGGAAATAAACTTAGTTTAGATGATTGTCAGAGAATAATAACTTCAGCTAGAAAGATAATATCTAAGGCAATTTCTGAAGGTGGAACGACAATTCGAAGTTATACTTCTTCTCTTGGAGTTACTGGTAATTATCAAAATTTCTTAATGGTTCATAAAAGAGAAGGAGAACCTTGTCTAGTATGTGGTAATACAATAAAAAGAATTAAAGTCGGTGGACGTAGTACTTATTATTGTCCGAAATGTCAAAAATAAGCTTATCGTTGATAAGCTTTTAATTTGCATATTTTTTAAAATAATGTTATTATACGTTTAATTTTTGGGGGTGTATTATATTATGAGAAAAGATATAGTGTATTTAGCAAGTAATGCTTTAGATGAAAATGGTTTATGTTCCTTAATAATTGGACATTTATCAAGAGGAAATGAAATGGTAAAAAATAATATGATTAAATATCATATGAATGAAATTAAAAATGTTAGTAGTATGTTAGTTAAAATATTAGGAGGCAGTTTTGTAGGTGCTAGAGAATTTAATGCATATTTTTATGAAACTGTTAGTAATTTAGGATATACTACTTCATCACTTTGTTCTCCATATAATAAAGAAAATGGAATTAGAGAAGGTTTAAGAATATAAAACAAGTAATATACTTGTTTTTTTGTTATAATGAATATAGGAGATGATGATATGCCTTATATTCAAACAAGGACTAATGTAGAAGTAAGTCCAGAAAAAAAGGAAAACATAAAAAGAAGACTTGGGGAAGCTGCAACAATTATTGGTAAAAGTGAAAGCTGGTTAATGACAGAGATTGTTGATAATTGTGATATTTATTTTAAAGGGGATAACAAAGAACCTATTGCTTATGTAGATGTTAAACTATATGGAAGTAGTAATAATTATAATGAGATGACAAAAAAGATAACAGAGATTACTAATAGTGAACTTGGAGTTAATCCAGATCATGTATATGTTAGTTATCAAGAATTTGAAAACTGGGGTTGGAACGGAAATAACTTCTAGAAATATAGGGAAAACTTGACTTCTTCTTAACAATGTGTTAAAATCACAATTGTTGAAAGGGAGTAGTCCTTGAAAGCATTAATACGTCATCCGCTTTTTAGCCGTATTAATGAGGTAGCAATATCTGGACAAGACTTTTAATATAAAGGTCTTGTCTTTTTTATATTTTACTTTACCATACAAGACCTTTATTAATAATCTATGATAGGGGGAATGAATTATGGAAAAAGTAAAAGTATTCTTAGGAGGAACATGTGCTAGTTCTACATGGAGAGAGGAGTTAATACCACAATTAGCTGATACTGTTGAAACTTTCAATCCAGTTGTTCCTAATTGGACTCCAGAATGCCAAGCAGAAGAGGATATGCATAGAGAAACAGATGATATTTGTTTATATGTTATTACTCCAGAAGGAGAAGGTTTTTATAGTTTCGTAGAAGTTACTGATGACAGTAATAAGAGACCTGAAAGAACAGTTCTATGTGTATTAATGGAAGCTAATGGTAAAAAGTTTGAAGGACATATGGCAAAATGTGTTTTAAAAACTATGAAGGTAGTTGCTAAAAACGGTGTCGTTGTTTTTGATAACTTAGATGATTTAGCTAATTACTTAAATAATATTCAAAAAGTTCAAAAAGTTAAGTAATAAAAAAAGACTAGATTAGTCTTTTTTTATTGGAATATTTTTAATATCAAAATTATTTAATGATTTTTTTGTTGCTAGTTCATATAGATAAACAGCTTTTTGCTCATATTCATAAATAAGCGAATTTTTATTTACTGTTGTTGGAAGATTAAGATCTTTTCTAATACTTTTTAAGTAGTTTTGACCTGTACTATTAAAACCTAATATTTTTATGTAATCTAGTTTGGCTTTTTTATTATCTTCTTTTGTTAAACCAATCATGATATGTAAAAGCATTCTATTGATTTTGTTGTAGGTATATCTTTTGGTTTTTATTTTTTCAATTAATTCTTCAATATTGTTAGATTCGTTTATAACATTTTGAATACGATATTCTATTCCTTCATCAACATCTAAGTATTCAGATAATTTTGGATCAGTTAATATTTTGAATTTAAGGTAATTAAATAGTTTATTATTGGTAATGTTATTAATACAAGGTATGACACTTTCTGGTAAATATTTAATAATTTCTTCACCATTTTTGATTTTTTCTCTTAAATTAGAAGCACTGATGATTTTATCTGTTGATACAGTGTCATGATAAGAACTAGTTCTTTTGATAGTTTCTGGTATTATTTTAGGATTTATTTGTCTTATTGCTTTAATATAAGATATTCCTAGTAAATCATTAGGATTATTAATATCTTCTTCGATTTCTAAAGCTTTTTGCATAGAAGTTGGATAATTGAATCCTAAATCTAAGTATTCTTTTACTTTATTTTCGTATTCTGGATCAAGAAGTTGGATATCTACTATTTTGTTTAGTAGATCAATATTGTTAGTTTCTGAACCAAATATGATGTGATCTACTTTTAATTCATTTAATAATTTTACACTATTATAAGCGAAGATATCTGATGATTGAGTACCATAAATAAATGGTAATTCTATTACAATGTCAACATCATTTTCTAGTGCTATTTTAGTTTTATCTTCTTTAGTTAAGATGCTTATTTCTCCTCTTTGCATAAAATAACCATTTAAAACACAGATGATTAAAGAATCGGGATAGATTTCTTTTATTGTTTCAATATGATACTTATGTCCATTATGGAATGGATTGTATTCTGCAATAATACCAATTATATTCATTTTTAATCGCCTTCTTCTTCTATTTTTATTTTAGTATATAGAGTTGTATTATTCAAGAAAAGTTGCTATAATTAGTTCGCTAGTGGGTGATTAGATGAATATTGATATATCTAAAGTCGATGAAAAAGGTATTGTAATTGATGATGTTGTATCTTTTGGTGAAGAATATATTAAAAATACACCTATCGAAAAACTAGATAATATTACAGTTAAAGGTAGATGCTATTATAGCGTTACTAATGAAGTAGTATTAGAAGTAAGTGTTAAAGGTGTAATGGTTTTATTAGATGCTATAGACCTAGAACCAATTGATTATCCACTTAATTTAGAAATATCAGAAGTATTGAGTGAAAATGATGATGAAAAAGATAAAAATGAAGTAAAAACACTTGATATTATGGATATTTTATGGCAAAATATTGTACTAGAGGTCCCAATTAGTATAAAGAAAGACCCTGACAAGAAGTATGATCTTCATGGTGAAGGTTGGGAACTAATAGATGATGAAAGTAAAAAAGTTGATCCAAGATTAGCTCCTTTATTAGAGCTGATTGAAAAAGAAGGGAAGGAGTGATATCATGGCAGTTCCTTTTAGAAGAACAAGTAAAACTAAAAAAAGAATGCGTCGTACTCACTTAAAGAAAGAAGTTGGAACATTAACTAAATGCCCAAAATGTGGAGCTACAATCCAACCTCATAGAGCATGTACTAAATGTGGTTACTATAAAGGTAAAGAAGTAATCGCTATGCAAGAAGACGCTGCTGAATAATAGTTTTCATAACTACGTTTAGTAGTTTTTTTTTTGACTTCATGTTATAATTTTTATGGTGATTAGTATGAACAACAAGAGATTTTTCTTTTTATTATTAATCGTTCTTTTACTTTTCGGTTGTGGTAAGAAAAACGATGTTAAAGAGTTAAAAACAGTTAAGTATTGTGAAAATGGAGAATTAGAAGAAGATAGATGTAAAGTTGTTAATACGGTTGAAGCAACTAGTATAACTTGTGAAGAAGAAGAGTTTGAGTTTAATAAAGAAACTCGTAAATGTGAAAATACTATTTCAATTCCTGCTAATAGACGTATTGGATGCAAGGATGAAGAGAATTATGAATTAAGGAATGGTGCTTGCTATCCAAAAAGTGGTAAAGGAGCAACTAAATATCGTGTTAATATTTACACTTGTCCAGATAGTGGAGAATTAAAAGATAATATGTGTGAATTTGTAGACGAACAAGATGCAATAGTTGTTTGTCCTGAAGGTTATGAAGTTAATAAAGAAAAAGCTACTTGTGAAATAGTAACTTATGAAGAAGTAAAAACTAAGACAGAGTAGTTTTCTTCTGCCGTCTTAGTTAAGTGGTATAACAGGGCCATGGTAAGGCTCAGTTACAAGTCCGATTCTTGTAGACGGCACCATTAGAACAAAAAAAGAGAATTAAATCTCTTTTTTTTATTTTTTGTTAAATTAATAACAAAAATATGTTATTATATATATGATAAGGGTGTGGTTAGATGAGATGCCTTCATTGTGGTAAAGAACTCGATGAAAATGAAAAAGTATGTCCTTATTGTAATCATGATATTACTGAAGAAACAAGACAACTTGATCTTCCAAAGTTTGAGGAAGATGATTTTGTTATGGGAAAAACTAGGGCAATGTCTCCTATCCACGATAGTGAATTATCATTAGCTGATGATATAAATAAAGAAATAGAAAAAGAAGAACCAAAGGAAGAGAATACTGAAGATACAATCGAAGATGTTAATGTTGGTGATGTGAAATTAACAAATAATGATGTTAATTCTGTTTTGGGAACGAAAGAGAGCATCAAAAAGAGAAAATTAATTTTAATCGTATGTATTTTCTTAACTGTGTTAGCAGTTGTATTTACTATTATTGTTGTTAGTAAAGATGATAAGAACGAAAGTGTTAAGATTAATGGTGAAGATTATATAGAAACTTATAATCGAGCATTAGATAAATACTATGAAACTGGTGAAATAGATGATGTTGTTATTGTTCTTCAAGCAAATAAAAATGATGAAGAAAGAATAGATAATATTCAAAAGAAAACAAGAATCACATGCGATAGTTGGTTATTAACTTATATTGGTGAAAAGATTGAAAACAAAAATACTTTTGAAGAATTAACGAAAAAGTATGAAGATTTCTTGTATGGTTTAAATAATTATGCTGTTGCTACCGTTGGTGATAAAAAATATAAAGCATTGACTGATAGTGATTATTTAGAATTGACTAATCAATTAAGTTCTGTTTATGAAGATGGTATGATATTCTTCGATGCTTTGGAATTGTATAATAAAAAAGATTATAATAAAGCTTATACTAATTTTGAATTAGTTGATAATAGTAATGTTTATTATGATAGTGCTGTTTATTATAAAGGACAAGTAATAGATAATATTTTAAAATTATTAGGTAATGATATAAAGAAATTAGAAAAAGGAATTGAAGACTTGTCTGTTGATGAAAAAATTAGTAGATATGTAGCGATGGAAGAAATAATATTAAAGTATAATGATGCTTATGTTAATGTTAATTTAACAAAAAATGAAACATATAATACTTTACTTACAGATTGTCGAAATAAGATAGATGAATATTCTAAAATGTCTACTAGTGAGGAAAGTAATGAATAAGACTTATTTATTTAAGTCTTTTTTTATTGTATACTTATAGTGGGTGATAATTATGGAATTTGTGGAATTATCAGAAAAAGAGTTTAGTGCATTTGCAGATAATCATGAGTATGGAAGTTTCCATCAAAATACTGCTTGGGGTGAATTAAAAAGCGGTACAGGATGGGAGACATATTTATTGGGTGTTAAAGATAAAGGAAAAGTTATTGCTGCTTCTTTAGTATTAAGTAAATCAACACCAATTAGAAAAAATATGTTTTATGCTCCTCGCGGTTTTTTAATAGATTATAAGGATAAAGATTTACTTAAGTTTTTCTTATATAAATTAAAAGAGTTTGCTAAAGAACATAATGCTATCTTTATTAAATTTGATCCATATGTAGAATATCAACAAAGAGATATAAATGGTGAAGTTGTTAAAGGCGGTTTTGAAAACAAACATGTAGTTGATAATTTAGTTGAATTAGGATGTAAGCATCATGGTTTTACAACGATGATGGAAGATATGCAACCAAGATGGATTTTTACTTTAGATACTAAAGATAAAACTGAAGAAGATATTATGAAAGGTATGGATCCTAAGACAAGACAAATCTTGCGTAAGAATGAAAGAATGGGAGTTAAGGTTAGAGAATTATCTAGTGATGAATTAGATATTTTCCATTCAGTAATGGAAGATACATCTTCTAGAAGAGAATTTGCTAATCGACCAAAGTCTTATTATCAAAAGATGTATGATGCATTTAAGAAAAAAGATGAAGTAATGGTTTTGGCTGCCGAGTTTAATCATGATGATTATATTAAAGAATTAAAGAATGATTTAGTAAAAGAAAGAAAATACATTTCTGAACTTCGTGAAAATAGTAAAGAAAATACAAATAAAGAAAAGTTAGAAAAAAAGATAAAAGTATCTGAAGATAATATTAAACGTTTTGAAAAGAATATCAAAGATATGGAAATAAGCAAAAAGGAAAATGGTAATCTTATTACTTTAGGAAGTATTTTATTTATGAAAACTAATGATGAAATATTATCGTTAGTAGGGGGTTCTTATGAAAAATATATGAAGTTCCAATCAGCATATACAACTCATTATGCAGGTGTAAAATATGCTTTTGAACATAACAAGAGAAGATATAATTTTTATGGTATAACTGGTAATTTTAATGAAAAAGAGAATCCATTTTATGGCTTGTATTCTTTTAAAAGAGACTTTGGAGGTCAAGTAGTTGAACTAGTTGGTGAGTTCGATTTAATTATTAGTCCATTCTGGTTTAAGGTTTATAATTTGGCTTTTAAACTGTATCATAAAATTAAAAGACAATAGATTAAAAATGTGATATTATAGTGGTAGGAGAGTGATAAAATGCCAATAGTTTTGGGAATAGTTATTGTTGTTTTAGCTGCAGTGTTAGTATTCTTTATAGGAAATTATAATGCTTTAATTCAATTAAGAAATAGAGTTAAAGATCAATGGAGTCAAATTGATATTCAATTAAAAAGAAGATTTGATTTAGTTCCTAATCTAGTAGAAACAGTAAAAGGATATACTAAACATGAAAAAGAGACTTTAGAAAATGTAGTAAAAGCACGTAATGCTTATCAAACTGCAAAAACTCCAGAAGAACAAATGAAAGCTGATGGAGAGTTAACTAAGACTTTGACTAAATTATTTGCTTTAGCAGAAGCATATCCAGATTTAAAAGCAAATGATAACTTTATGGAATTACAAACTGAACTTTCTAATATAGAAGAAAAGATTTCAGCTTCTAGACAATTTTATAGTGATAGTGTATTAAACTATAATAATAAAGTTCAAATGTTTCCAAGTAATATAGTTGCTTCTATCTTTGGATTTAAAGAAGAGAAATTCTTTGAAGCTCAAACTGAAGAAAGAGAAAATGTTAAAGTTAAATTTGATGAATAGTATGTCAACCAGAAAAGGTTGACATCTTTTCTTTTTAGTGTTATATTACATGTGAATTTTAGGAAGAGAGGAGTGAGATTATGAGCAATAAAATTCAAAGCAAAAAATTTATCACTGGAGAAACGAATAGATTTATTTGGGCATTTTCTCACGGAATTAATTCTTAAGGAGAACTTGTTTAAATGAATAACTATTCAAAATAGTTATTTTTATATGGAGGAAAGAGTATGAAAAGTTTAAAGAATTTTAAAATATTATTCAGGTATTTTAAAGGAAATAAACTTGAATTATTCGTCTATCTTATCTTAACTATTATGAAATATTTTGAACCATTAGTAAATGCTTTTATATGGGCTAGAGCTTTTCAAGCTATTGCTGATGGTGAAAAGTCTATATTTATAAAATATTTAATATTATGGAGTGGCATTATTGTAGTAGCTTGGGTATTTATTCAACTACCTACAGATTTAATCTATAATAAACTAGAGAAAAAATTTATGGAGAATGTTAACAAAGATTTATATCGTAAAGTTTCTGACATGCCGGCGATAGCTTTTGAAGAAATCGGGGTTGGAGAATTTATAAATCGTATGTATACTGATCCAGATCGAATACTTGAATTACTAAATAAACTAATCAAATTAACTTGTCGATTGATAATTGCTATTGTTATAGTTGTTATATCGTTTACCGTATCTTTGTGGGTAGGATTAGAATTATTATTACTTGTTATAGTAATGTTTGTCCTATCTAATGTATATTATCCTAGATTAAAGAAGATACATGAAGAAATTAAGAAAGAATCAGATAATTATATTAAGGTTGCTACCCAAAATATAACTGGTATTAGAGAGATTAAGGCTTTAGGAATCAAGGAAAATATTACAAGAAGAATATATGTTAATATTGAAAACTTATTTGGTAAGCAAAGAAAAATAGGAGTTAACGAGACATACTATTATGCTTTAAATAACTTATGTTACTTTGTAATCCAATTTGCAATTCTATTAACATTAGGTATTCAAGTGTTTGAGGGAAGTATTTTACTAGCATCATTCGTTTTAATAGAAAAGTATATATGGCGTATAGATGATGTTGTAGAGTCTTTATCTGAGTTTGGAGTTTGTTACAATAAAGTTACTGTCTCTTTAAAGAGAATTGATGAAATATTAAATAATAAATTATATGAAGATGAAAAATTTGGTAATGAAGAAATAAAAGATAAGAAAATAGAGATAGAATTCAAGGATGTTGAATTTAAATATCGTGATGAAGAAGAATTAATATTAAAAGGTTTAAGTATGAAACTTAAACCTAATAAGAAGATTGCTATAGTTGGTAGATCTGGTCAAGGTAAGAGTACATTATTTAATCTATTACTTCGTTATTTTGATTGTACAACTGGTTCTATTACTTTAAATGGTATAGATATTAAAGATGTAAGTGAAGATAGTTTAAGAGAGAATATTTCTGTTATTAGACAAACTCCTTATTTATTTAATTCATCTATTTTTGATAATTTTAAAGTAGTAAAAGAAGATATTACTTTGGAGGAAGTAAGAGAAGTATGTAAGAAAGCTTATATAGATGATTATATTATGTCTTTACCTAATAAGTATGATACTTTAATTGGTGAAGGTGGAGTAAACTTATCTGGAGGTCAAAAACAACGTATTGCAATTGCTAGAACATTACTAAAAAATACAAAAGTAATTTTATTTGATGAAGCAACTTCAGCTTTAGATAATGAATCACAAGAGTATATTAAAAAGACTATTGATGACTTAGTTAAAACACATACCATCATAATAGTTGCTCATAGACTCTCTACTATTATGGATGCAGATGTTATATATGTTATAGATGAAGGAAAAGTCAGTGATAAAGGAACTCATGAAGAGTTAATGAAATCATCTAAGATGTATAAGAAGTTATATAGTCCAGAAGTATTAGATTTCTAATACTTCTTTTTTATGTAAATTTGCCTAAATAAATGTAATTGTTTATAATACTTACTAATTCGAGGGGATTATTATGATTAAAAACATGAAATTAGGAAAAAGGTTTGCCTGTGGTTTATTAACTATTGGTTTAATTGCAGGTACAACTTTTGGAGGATTTCAATTATATAAAACACATGAAGTAAATAGAGTAAAAGGATATTTAGAAGATTTTTTAACGGAGGATAATTATGTTGATATTAGTTGCGTTGATAAAAATTATGGTATTAAAGGTTTCAAAGGAGAATATTTAAGAGAAGCTTTAAAAGATATTGACGTTTCATATGTTAGAATAGACGATACTTTTGTCTTTGATATCTATGATGGTGTTCATATAGGTACTTTTAAAACGATGGTAGCTTATGATGAAGAGAATGATAGATATTATGATCCAGTAAGAATTAGTAGTGAAGATGGTATTAAATATGTTTATCCAGAAGGATATAAGTTAATAAGTTTGGATTTAACACCAGAACCATTTGATTATGAAAGATTAGATGGAACTAATATAGAACTTGTAGATGATGAAAGTAATGACTATGATAGGTTAGTTTTTAGAAGATAGCAAAAAGCTATCTTTTTCTATGAAATTTATGTGAAAATTTTGATAGGAAGAGTTTTGTTAATACTAAATATATTATAATTATAATAGGGTACATAAGAGATAGAGGTGCTTAAATGAAAAAGTTATTATTCTTAATTATAATGTTATTTACAAGTTCTTTTGTTTTTGCTGAGGGATCTTGCAAGGTGGTAGAAGGAACAGGAACGGAAATTGGTGATGAAATAGCTTGTGAAAGTGAACATTTTTATGTTATGTCAAATGATGGCAATAAGGTAAAAATGATGGCTAAATATAATCTATATGTAGGTGATGATGTAAATAAAACATATCATGACTTTAATAGTGAAACTGAATTATATGATTATATTAGTTCTTTTCCACTTGATTCTTATCAAGTAAGTGCAGATAAATTTTTATATAATTATGGTTATGATGATAATCAAGCGAAATATTATACAATAATTGGGGATGCAATATCTTCTAGTCATGTTTTACAAGATAAAAAGGCTTTAGGTTTTGTTGGGGAATATAAAAATAATACGCATTTTCCATTTTATGGAGTAATTGATAGATATCTTTTTTCTAATCTATATTTTGAAGAATCTTTTTATCGACTTGGAGTAGAGGATAATGGTCTTGATTTTCAAAATGATGATACATTTTATTATCAATACAAATATGATAAAGAATTATCTTTTGATAAATTTAGAGAAATAAATGATGAAATTGAACCCAGATTTTTTTATTGGGTTAACAATGATTTATCTGTAGAAGAAAGATATCAATTATATAAAGATAGTTTAATTGTCAAGAATTCATTAGAAGACTATAAAAAAGAACTAAACAATATCGGCGTTGAAAGTGTAGATGTTAAAATGCCTTCAATGGAAGATATTAATGATTTGTTAAAAGAAATAAATGGTTCTAATCTTGATATGGATTCCTATGTGGAAGGAATTCTAAATGGAACTTATGGAAGTTTAAATTTAAATACTGGTTATATTATTTCCCATATCGATAATTTAAAAAATTATGTATCAGAAAAGTATAATTGGATTTATGGTACTACTTATTATACTGAAACAGTTTTTAGTGATAGGTATTCTTTTGGATTCTTTTTAATATCAACACGTGGCGATCTTTGTCTTTCACAATTTTGTGGAGCTAATTCATTTATTGGAGGTTTAAGACCTGTTGTTACAGTAAATGTCCTTGAAATTGCTGGTGGTATTGAAGAAAATGAACAACCAAAAGAACAACCTAAACAAACAGAAGAAAAAGTAAATCCTAAAACTGTTGATATTATTTCAATAGTTGGTGTTTTATTCTTATTATCTTTATCTTCTATATTTGTTTTAAGTAAGAAGAAAGTATTAAATAAATAGACTAGGTAGCTAGTCTTTTTTTGTGTTAAAATATAGACAGGTGATTCTTATGGATGTACAACTTGGAAATTATACCGTTCATGCTGAAGTAATAAGAAAAAGAAATAAGAATGTTTATTTTAGAATTAAAGAAGATGGGGTTTTGTATATTACTTGTAATAGATTTGTTAGAGAAAAAGATATTTTAAAGATGATTAAAGAGAATGAGAAATCTTTTATAAGAATGTATGAAAAAGCAATGAAGAAAAAGAATAATAACGAGAGATTTCATTATTTAGGGGATGAGTATACCGTTTGTTATAATGAAGACGTGAAAAAGGTTTTAATAGATAACAATATGATTTATGTTAAAGATGAAAAGATGTTTGATAAGTGGTATAAGTCGGAGTGTTTAAAAGTATTTAATGATCGAATTGAATACTTACTAGATGATTTTAGTGATATTCCAGAATTTAGTTTGAGAATAAGGAAGATGACTAGTAGATGGGGAGTTAATAATGTTACTAAAAGAATAATTACTTTAAATAGTGAATTATTGAAAAGAGATATTAGTTTAATAGATTATGTTATTGTTCATGAATTATGCCATTTTTATGAAGGAAATCACAGTAAAAGATTTTGGGATCAAGTTAGCTTAAGATATCCGGATTATAAAATAGCGAGAAAAAGATTGAGGGTTGAGTAAGATGGAAGTAATAAGTTCATTACAAAATGAAAGAATTAAGAATTTAAGTAAATTACTTGATAAAAAGTATCGTGATATGGAAGGTAAATTCTTGGTAGAAGGGGAGCACTTAGTAGAAGAAGCTAAAAGAGCAGGATTATTATTAGAAGTTGTTAAGTGTGAAGATTATATAGGAAATTATGAGGTTCCTACTACTTTAGTAACATATGATGTTATAAGAAAACTATCAAATACTGTTAATCCTCAAAGAATTATTGGTGTTGTTAAAAAAATTGAAGAAAAAGAATTAGGAAACAAAGTATTAATTCTTGATGATATTCAAGATCCTGGTAATTTGGGTACTATTATACGTAGTAGTTTGGCTTTTAATGTTGATACAATAGTTTTATCTAATAAAAGTGTTGATATGTATAATGATAAAGTTATTAGAAGTAGTGAAGGAATGATTTTTCATATTAATATTATTAGAAGAGATATAGAAAGTTTAATCAATGAATTACATGAAAGTGATTATAAAGTATATGGTACCAAGGTAGATGGAGGTACTAGTGTAGATAAAGTTAATTTAGCTAATAAATATGCTTTAGTAATGGGTAATGAAGGTAGCGGAGTTAAAGAAGAAGTATTAAATCTATGTGATGATTACTTATATATTGAAATAAGCGATAAGGTAGAGAGTTTAAATGTAGGAGTTGCAACAAGTATCATACTTTATGAACTTAATAAAAGAGGTTAAATATGGATTATGTTTATGTAGGTAAAATAGTTAATACTCATGGTATAAAGGGAGAACTTAGAATAATGTCTGATTTTGACAAAAAAGATATTGTTTTTAAACCAGGTTTTGTTCTTTATATTGGGGATGGTCGTCGTGCGGAGACAATAGAGACTTATCGTCGTCATAAATGTTTTGATATGGTTACTTTTGTTGGATATAACAACATTAATGAGGTTTTAAGATATAAAGGCTTAAATGTTTATGCTAATAGAGAAGATTTAAATCTAAATGATAATGATTATTTATTAGAAGATTTAGTGGGTTTAAGTATTAAAGACAGTGGTGAAATACTAGGAAAAGTAGTCGAAATTGTGTATAATGGAAGTGGTACATTACTAGTGGTTGAAGGTACTAAAAAGTTCTATATTCCTAATAATAATGAATTTATTGTTAAAGTAGATTTAAAAAACGGAGAAATAGAATGTAAAAATACTAAGGGATTGATATTATGAAAATAGATATATTATCAATATTTCCAGAAATGTTTAATGGAGTGTTTAGTGAATCTATTATTAAAAGAGCAGTTGAAGGTAAAAAGGTTGAAATCAATATTATTGATTTTAGAGAATTCACTTTAGACCCTCATAAAAAAGTAGATGATACTCCATATGGTGGAGGTGCTGGAATGGTACTTACTCCACAACCAATATTTGATTGTGTAGAAAGTATTAGAACAGAAAAATCTAAAATAATTTTGTTAACACCTGACGGAGTTTCTTATAAACAACAAGTTGCATATGATTTAAGTAAAGAAGAACATTTAATTATTATATGTGGACATTATGAAGGTTTTGATGAAAGAATTAGGACATTAGCAGACATGGAAATTAGTATAGGTGATTATGTATTAACCGGTGGGGAGATACCAGCAATGGTTTTGGTTGATTCAATAGTTAGATTAATTCCTGGAGTAATAAAAGAGCAAAGTCACATCGAAGATTCATTTAATAATGATTATCTTCTTGATTATCCAACATATACTAAACCAAGGGTATTTAGAGGAATGGAAGTACCAGAAGTGTTACTTTCAGGAGACCATGCTAAAATAGATGCATGGAGAAAAGAAGAAGCAATAAAGAAAACAAAAGAACGTAGACCAGATTTATTAGATTAGGAGAAGGTGAGGACATGGCAAGTTATTTAATCAATAAGACACATAAAGATGAAAGTGTCGTTAGATTTAAAAACGTTGATGGCTATACCTTTCGTCCTCGAGTTAATAAAAATGATTATATAAAAGTTACAGAAGTTAAAATAGTAGATCCTTCTTTAATAGATAAAATATTGTCACAAAAGTTTGATAAGTCTTTTAAGAAAATTGTTGAACTTGCCATGATTGTTGTTAATAATGATGATGCTGACGAGGGAGATTGTGAATTAGTAGTTGATCAGGCAGAATTATTAAGAGAAATACTTTTAACTAGGTATCAAAAGTTTCTAAATCATGAGAAAGAGCAATTGTTTTTGAAGAAACTACGTTTAATTGAAAACGAAATGAGAATGAAACAAGTTGAAATCAAACAAAAAGCTTTATATTTGGAGCAACAAGAAGAATTATATAGAGGAAGAAGTAGATAATACTTCTTTTTTATTTACAGTGATGTTTTTCTTTTTTTTATCAAATGAATAATAATTATGATAAAATTTAAGTAAGATAGAGGTGTTATAATGAAAAACAAGGTATTATTTTTATTAATAGCATTTGTTATAGGAATCATTTCTGTTAGAGCATATTCTGTGGAAGATTTTGTTCATGTTGTAAATAATGGTGCAGTTACAAAAGAGTTTATAGCTAGTGAAGAGAAAAGTGGATGCAAGGTAACTATTAATGCAACTGGAAATGGAGCAAGTGCAAGTATTGCTTATCATTTTACATGTAAGGAAGAAAAAGAAGAAATAATTAACAATCAAAAAGAAAAGGTAACTAATGAAACATATAATTTAGATGGGACCATTTCTTATTCGATTAACGGAGAGTTTTTAGTATCTTCTTTAGATAGAACAAAAGAAGAAGATGAAGCAGATCCATTTTATGGACGTATTGTTTCATTAACACCATATTGGGGTACTGAAATGTCATCTAAATACGCTGAGATTAGCAAATATATAAAGAAGAATCATAAAGGTGATGTTTTAGGTACATTTAAAATTATTTTTGATAAGTGTTATTTAGATGAAATGGGTGTTTGCTATTCAAAAACACCAGGTATGGCTGCTACTAATTATCTAGGTAAGATAAAAATGGATGATAGTGGTGCTAATTATGCATTAAAACATTTGAAGAAGGAACAAAGAGATTTAAATAATAAAAGTCTTATGATGAAGTTGGCAATATTTGCTGTTATATTGGTTGTTGTTATCTTGGTTTTAAAGGCATCAACACCGGATCCAACTAGAAAAAGATGTAAATACTAAAAAAATGGACATATTTCTTGCAAATATGTCTTTTATTTGTTATAATCGTAATTGCTTCAAGGAGGAAAATCCGCTGAATAAGTTGTTTTTATGATTTTCTGGTAAGTAATATTATAGTAGAAAGGAATGAATATTGATGGCAAATTTAGTTGATAAAATCAATGAGAAGCATGTAAGAAAAGATATTCCTGAATTCCGTGTTGGAGATACTGTAAGAGTAGACGTATGGGTAAAAGAAGGTAAGAAAGAACGTATCCAAGCTTTTGAAGGTTTAGTTATAGCTAAAAAAGGTGGAAGTGTTTCTGAATCTTTCTCAGTACGTAAGAAATCTTATGGTATTGGTGTAACAAGAGTATTCCCTGTTAACTCACCAGCAATTGATAAAATTGTTGTTGTTAAGAAGGGTGTAGTAAGAAGAGCTAAGTTAAACTTCTTAAAAGGAATGAGAAAAGAATACAAAGTAAAAGAAAGAAATTAATTTCTTTCTTTTTTTTTATTCTATTGATGGAACATCTTGGAATTCAATTTCCTTTTTTTCAAGGTTTTCTAGATATTCATCTAATTTGTCTTCATATTTAATGTCTTTTGATATTGTATATTTTTTTGTTTTTATTTCATCGTTAAAGATATTTTTTAAATAGAAAGTATTATTTATTGTAAGGGTATAGTTTCTATATGAACAGGTAAGTTTATAATTACTATTTATTTCATCATAACTATTGCAAAAATTGATTAATTCATCGTTATTAATAGGTTCTTCAAGTTCTTGATTAAATACTACAGTAATTCTTTCATCGATTGTGTTTATGTAATTATCGGTTGCTGTTATAAAGTAATCATATTTACAAGCTTCGGTGATGATTTTTTCCATTTCTGGAATTTCATATATTGATAAAGATTCTATATCTTTTTTTATTTTTATATATCTATTTTTAGAATAGTTTTCTATATACTTAGAATCACTAGTATTTGGAGAAGTGTTTTTTAATTCATTATAGGCGTAATAGATTGTGAATATTGATGCTATTATAGTAATTAGAATAATAATTTCAAGAATAATATTTTTTTTCTTTTTCATACTATCACTTCCTATATATTAAATTATATCATATTTAGTCTTTAAGAAAAAAACTAAAAATGGTAAAATAATAGTGGTGAATGATATGAATGATAAAGTAAAAAAGGTAATAAAGGAAATTATTCCTTATTTAATTATATTAATAGTTGTTATTTTAATAAGGACTTATATAGCTACTCCAGTTATTGTTAGTGGAGAAAGTATGAATCCAACACTAGATGGTGGAGAGTTAATGATTCTAAATAAAATGGCTGATATAGATAGATTTGATATTGTAGTTGCTAAGGTTGATAAGCAAGGTAAAAAGGAAGAATTAATTAAAAGAGTAATTGCTTTACCTGGAGAAACAATTTCTTGTGAAGAAGGAGTTATATACGTTAATGGTAAAAAGCAAGAAGAGGATTATAGTAAAGGGCTTACAGAAAACTTTGATAGAATTGAACTTGGTGATGATGAATACTTTTTAATGGGTGATAATAGAGAAAATAGTGCTGATAGTAGATTGTTTGGTCCATTTTCTAAAAAGGATATTAAAGGTCAAACAAGATTGGTTATATTACCATTTAAAAAGATAGGAAAGGTTAAGTAAATAAGATGGAGTTTGAGGTAAGGTATTATTTTTCTAGTGATGGGATTAAAGATATTATTGGAAAAATAGAATCATTAGGGTTAAAAAAGTCGCTTAGAACTTATGAAAAGACTAGTCAGTATAATCATAGCGATTCAAGATATGATTTTTATAGTTTAGATATTGATGGTCGTTTTAGAATTAGAATTTCTAAAAATGAACAAATAAATAAATGTATGATTAGTTGGAAGAGAAGATTAAAAGATACTAGAGATGGCTTAGTTAATAAAGAAGAAGAAAAAGAAGTAAGAATTAATTATGAAGATTATGATAATTTGATATTTTTATTAGATAATGTATTACATATGAAACTAGTAGAATCTTATGAAAGATATCGAATTAATTATAGTAATGATGAAATAGAAATTTCTATTGATGAGTATCCTTTTGGTTTTGCTTTAGAAATAGAAAATAAAGGATCTAATAATCCGGAAGACACTGTGAAAAAATATGTGGAATTAATTGGATTAGATATTAATGATTCATATAGATTATCATGGGATGATAAATATAGTGAGTTATGTAAAGAACAAAATATAGAAGAATTAAAGGAAGTTGTATTTGGTAAAGTAATGCCAAAGATAATGTAGGTGATATTATGTATAAAGTATTGTATAACAAAAAAATTAGTCCAAATTCATATGAAATGCAAATTGTTGCACCATTGGTAGTAAAAAAAGCAATGCCAGGTCAGTTTTGCATTGTAATGGCAAAAGAAGATAGTGAAAGAATCCCTTTAACTATTTATGATTATGATAAAGAAAAGGGGTTATTAACTGTTATTTATCAAGTTATTGGGGCTTCAACTGAAGAGTTGACTTATGTTAAGGATGAAATATTTAGTGTTTCGGGCCCTTTAGGAAATGCTAATGAAATATGTGCAAATCCACAAGAATTTAAAAAGAAAAGAATTGTCTATGTAGCTGGTGGAGTTGGAATAGCTCCTGTATATCCTCAAGTTAAATTTTTGAATGATTTAGGATTTAAAGTGGATGTAATATATGGTTCACGTAGTGCAGATTTGCTTCTTATTAGAGACAAAGTTGAAAAAGTTGTTAATAAAATTAGATATGCAACCGATGATGGTTCTTTTGGAATAAAAGGATTTGTTACAAATATTTTAGAAGAACATATAGATGATTATGATATTTGTGTTGCTATCGGACCAGTAATTATGATGAAAAATATTGTTGAATTAACAAAAAAACATAATTTGCCAACAATAGTTAGTATGAATCCTTTGATGGTAGACGGTAGTGGCATGTGTGGAGCTTGTAGATGTGAGGTGGATGGTAAACCTAAGTTTGCTTGTATTCATGGGCCAGAATTTGATGGATTTAAAGTTGATTTTGATTTAGCGATGAAAAGAATGAATATATATAAAGAAGAAGAAAAAGTTAAATGGGATCAAATGAAAAAAGAACTTGAGGAGGGTAAATAATGGAAGAATTAGGAAAAGTACATGGTAAGGTACAAGAACCTCAAGAAAGAGTTAAGAATTTTAAAGAAGTAGAACTAGGATATACAGATGAGGAAGCACTAGCTGAAGCTAGTAGGTGTTTGCATTGTCCAAAACCTCGTTGTATGGAAGGATGTCCTGTTAGTATTGCGATACCAGAGTTTATTCAATGTATTAAAGATGGTAATTTAGAGGAAGCTTATAAGGTTATTAGTAAGTCTTCATCACTTCCTGCTGTTTGTGGCCGTGTTTGTCCACAAGAAAAGCAATGTGAAAGTATGTGTGTTAGAGGATTAAAAGGAGAAGCTATATCTATTGGATCACTTGAAAGATACGTTGCAGATCAAGCAATAAAAAACAATTATGCAGCTGCAAAAGTAGAAGAAAAGAACGGTAAAAGAGTTGCTATTGTTGGAGCTGGTCCTGCTGGCCTTACTTGTGCAGGGGATTTAGCTAAAGCTGGTTATGAGGTAACTATTTATGAAATATTACATAAAGCTGGTGGAGTATTAACATATGGTATTCCAGAATTTAGATTACCAAAGTCAATTGTTGAAAAAGAAGTTGATAGTTTAAAAAAATTAGGCGTTAATGTTTTATGCGATGTTCCAATTGGAAATGCTATTACTTTAGAGGAACTTGAAAAAGAATATGATGCAGTATTTTTAGGTACAGGTGCAGGTTTACCTAAGTTTATGGGTATTCCTGGAGAAGATGCTAATCAAGTGTTTAGTGCTAATGAAATATTAACAAGAATTAATTTAATGAAATCTTATGAAGATAGTTCTAAGACACCTATTAAAAAAGCTAAAAAAGCTTATGTTATTGGTGGTGGAAACGTTGCAATGGATGCTGTACGTTCTCTAAAACGTTTAGGAATTGATGCTCATTTAATGTATCGTCGTGGAATGGAAGAACTTCCTGCACGTAAGATGGAAGTAGAGCATGCAAAAGAAGAGGGAATTGAATTCGATTTATTAACTAATCCAGTTAGAATTATTGTTGATGAAGAAAACAATGTAACTGGGATGGAAGTAGTTAATATGATATTAGGAGAACCTGATGAATCTGGTCGCCGTGGAGTAACTGAAGACGAATCATCTAAACATGTAGTTGATTGTGATATGGTGGTAATGGCTTTAGGTACAAGTCCTAATCATGGAGCTTTAAAAAATAGTAAAATAGAATTATCTGATAAAGGTTTAATTGTTGTAAATGGAACAAAAACTTCACTAGATAATGTTTATGCTGGAGGAGATGCTGTTACTGGAGCAGCTACTGTAATTTTAGCAATGGAAGCCGGTAAAAAAGCAGCTAAGGAGATAATGGAAGGATTAAAATAATGAATAAGTATTTTAAGTATACAATTATTGTTTTAATTATTATTTTAGTTATTGTAGGATTTTATTCCTTTATAACTAAATATAATAAAATGGAAGAAACTGATCTACAGATCTATTGTTTTAATGCGGGCAAAGCTGATGCATGTCTTGTTAGTGTTAATGGAAAACATATAATGATAGATACTGGAGAGGATGATTTGTTTCCAGAAATAGTTCAATACTTTAATGCTAAAAAGGTTCAAGAATTAGATTATTTGATTATTACTCATTTTGATAAAGATCATGTTGGTAGTGCTGCTAAGATAATAGAAAATTATAAAGTATATAATGTTTTAGAAAGTAATTATAAAAAAGAATCTGATGTGTATAACGATTATGTTAATGCTTTAAGTGCTAAGAAAATTGAACCGACTCTTGTACTTGGTGATTATAAATTCAATTTAGAAGGTTTAGATGTAGTAGTTAATGGTACTAAAACACTTTTTGATAATAATGAAAGCAATAATTCATCATTAATAACTAGTTTAAGTTATGGAAGTACAGATTTCTTGTTTATGGCTGATGCTCAAAATGCTCGTATAAAAGAATTCTTAAAGAATAACAAAAGAGATTACGATTTTATTAAAATGCCTTATCATGGTAAATACATGAAAAGAATTGATGATTTATTAGAAGCAACGAAACCAAGATATGCTTTAATTACATCTTCTAAAAAAGAGAAGGAAGATACTGAAACTATTAATATGTTAAAGAATTTTGGTATAAAATCTTATTTAACCAGAGAAGGTAGTGTTTTAATTAAATCTAATGGTAATAAGATAGTTATTGAACAGAGGTAGGATTATGAAAAAGAAAATATTATATTTGTTAGTAGCAACTTTTTGTATTAGTGCAGTTTTAGGAATTGGAATAATTGTTTTAGATTTATGGAATGATTTAACAGCTAAAGTATTACTTTCTACTGTTACCATATTTGGATTTAGTATTCCAGCACTTTGTTGTTCAACATTATTTGAAAAAGATAAATATCGTGCTTTTTCGATTATTGGAATGTGTGTATGTATAATTAGTGGTATATATTGTCTTTTATATACATGGGAAATACTAGATTTAGATTTATTTGATTCGGATTTTCCTTGGCAATCAATCATTTCTTGTATAATGTATTCTGTTTCTTTAGGGCATTTGAGTTTAATGTTGCTTGTTAATAACAAGGATGAAACAGTTACTAATGTTAGAAATTTTACAATAATTGTTTCTGTATTTTTGTTAGTTATATTAACATTGCTAATCTGGGTTGAAGATTTTGAAGAGGCATTGGCTTGGCAAATATATGTAATAGATGCGATCTTGGTTGTATTAGGTACGATTGTTACACCAATACTTAGTAAGGCAAGAGCTGTTGAAGAAAAGAAAGAAAATCTTGAAAAGACAATGGTGGAAGAACAAGGAGAAAAAGTAAAAAATAAAATAGAAGAAATTGAAGTATTAAGAAAAATGGTTGAAAAAGGATATATTCTAGAGAAAGAATTTGATGTAATAAGTGATAGAATAATAAAGAAGAACTCTTAAGAGTTCTTTTTTGTGATACAATAAATAAAGTGTGGTGATGCTATGAAAAGAAATAAAACAAAACAAATTAAAGTAGGTAATGTATTAATTGGTGGTCAAAATAAAGTTATTATTCAATCAATGTGTAATACTAAAACTACTGATGTAGAGGCAACAGTACAACAAATATTAGATTTAGAGAATGTTGGATGTGAGGTAATTAGAGTGGCATGTCCAACAATAGATGATGCTAAAGCTATTAAAGCTATTAAGAAAAGAATTCATATCCCTATTGTTGCAGATATTCATTTTGATTATAAGATTGCTTTAGAAGCTATTAATAGTGGAGTAGATAAAATTAGGATTAATCCAGGGAATATAGGTCCTTTGGAAAATGTTAAAAAAGTTGTTGATGCTTGTAAGAAGAAACATATTCCTATAAGAATAGGTGTTAATAGTGGTTCTATAGAAAAAGAATTGTTAGAAAAGTATGGACATCCGACGGCAGAAGCAATGATTGAGAGTGCCAAAAAGCATGTAGATATCTTAGAAGAATTAGGATTTTATGATATTTGTATATCTTTAAAAGCTTCTGATCTGGATTTATGTATTAAGACATATGAACTTGCAAGTAAAGTATTTCCATATCCTTTGCATATTGGTATAACTGAAGCAGGAACAGCTTTTAGTGGAACAATTAAATCGTCTATAGGATTAGGTGTTCTTTTAAGAGAGGGAATTGGAGATACTATTAGAGTTTCTTTGGCTGATGATCCAGTGGAGGAGATTAAAGTAGCAAAAGAAATATTAAAGGATTGTGATTTATTAAAATTACCTAAATTGGTAGCTTGTCCAACTTGCGGTAGAACTCAGATTGATTTGATTCCATTAGTTAAAGAAGTAGAAGAATATTTACAAACTATTAATAAGGAAATAACTGTTGCTGTTATGGGATGTGCAGTAAACGGACCAGGGGAAGCAAGAGAAGCTGATATTGGTATTGCTGGTGGAATTAAGGAAGGATTGTTATTTAAAAAAGGAGAAATAATAAAAAAAATACCACAAGAAAAAATAGTAGAAGTATTGAAAAGTGAGATAGAAAAACTATGAAAATAATTGAATATGAAGAAAAATATTTAGAGGATGTTAGGGATTTATTGGTTGAGTTAGAAGAATATATTTTAACTATTGATGAAGATAAACTTGACCAATTGCACCCTGAATATAGAGAGAAAATGGCTTTACTTGATTTAGAGGAAGTAAAAAAATATGAAGGCAAATGTTTTTTAGCTATTGAAAATGATAAAGCTATTGGTTTGATTATGGGTACAATACCACCATTTGATGAGTATGATTATTTAGATTATAAATGTCCAAGAAGGGGAGAAATAACTGAATTAATTGTTACAAATCGTGTTAGAAGTAAGGGTGTTGGTAAAGCGTTGATGGAAGCGATGGAGTCTTATTTTAAGAGTGAAAACTGTGAATGGGTATTAGTTGATGTTTTTGCATATAATAAAAAAGCTATAGATTTCTATAGTAAGAGGGGATATCATCATCGTATGCATACTGATATTAAGAAAATATAAAAACGAGAAGATTTCTTCTCGTTATTTTATTAATTCAAACGGATTTCCATATTCGTCAAGTATGCTAACCTTTGTTGGAGTAGATTGAAACTCTACTTGAACTATTGGATAGGTAATTGCTTGAGTTGTTGAGGAACCTTTAGGTGGTTTAGTTTCTTTTACAGTAATTGTTGCTTCGCTGTTTTCGTATACAACTTTTTTAACATCTATTGTATAGCCACCAGTATTTTTAGTTCCAGAAGCAATCGTTACAGTTGTAACGCCACCTTTAGTTTCAATATAGTAACCTTTTTGTTTGTAGGCAGGATTGCTTGTGTGATTTAATACTTTGTAATCATCTTTTTTTTCTGATTCTTTTTCCGGTTCTTTTTCTTGTTCTTTTTTTATTTCTTTATAAACAACATTAGTATCACTTGCTATTTTTATTGTACGTGGTAAAACATTTAGTTCAACTACTACAGCAGGTGTTGTAAATGCTTGCGTGACTGCAGAATCAGGACTAGGATTATGTGGTTTAACTTCAATGTTTAATATATCTTGATTAGCTAGTATTTTTGTGATTTCTAGTGAATAACCGCCAGTACTTCTTTCACCCATACCAATAGTTATTATTACTTTATCATCATTTTTAGTTATTACATAACCTTGTTCCTTTATACCACTATCATCTGTATTACCAATAATTTTATAGGTAACATCAACTTGTTTTTCTGGTTCTCTAAAAACAGTTTCTAAGATTGAATATTGATCTATTGAAATGTCTTTTCTTGATAATGATAGTTTTTTCTTATTGGTATTTTTAAATAATTCATCAAATAAATCTTTTAAATCTGATATTTCTTTTTCGTTTGTTACATCGTAACTATCTACTTTTGTAGCACTACATGGTTCTACATCACATTCGTCTGGGGCTTTGATAATTATTTCAAATTTATCATTATTTTGGAATATATCATATACATAAACTTCATCAGTATATTCAATTTCACGTGAAATTTTTACATCTTCTTTTTTTACATTGTTTTGATTATTAGATTTGTTATTTTTAATTTTTATTAAAACAACAGCTCCAACCATTATTAATATAAAAATAAAGAAGATAATCAATGGTGTTATACTTGATTTTTTTTGATAATCCATTCTATCACTTCCCAATTCTATTAATATTATATAATTTTTTTCTATATTAAACAATTCAAACGATTTTGTTTTTGTTAAATAAATGTATTTAAAGAATAGTATTTATGGTAAAATAAATATTGTAGAGTACGGATGTGATTGTATGAAAAAATTTGTGAAGGTGTTAGATGGAGAATTTTCCAATGCTTCTGGTATTAAATATAAAATAGGTGAAGTTAATATTGCTGAACATTGGGATCCAAAAGCTAGTGAAGTTAAGGAAATGGGAGGGTTTAGTTTTTCTTCTGAGGATAAAATATTAAGATGGCTTCTTAGAGGAGATACTATTTATGATGTTGACATTCCAATTGATGCTGAAGTAGTAGAGATAGAAAATGATAATGCCCCTCATGGACTTTTTAGAACTAATAAGATTATTTTAAATAATCCTCGTCGTTTGGATTCTGATTTAGTAATGGAGTTATACCAAAAATCAGATTTACCTTTAGAAACTTATTTTCAATGTTTAACATTTTTGTCTTTGGATTGTTATTATGATGTTTGTAAAAAAATTATCGTTGATAAGATTGACGATAGAAATATAGAAACAGCTCACAAAATCTTTTCTTCATTTTTCGAATTAAGAGAAGAAGATAAAACGGATATATATAATGAAGTAGATACAATGTTATCTGAGATAGAGGATAAAGATTTAATTAATGTTGCAGTAAGTCGTGAACCATTAGTAGTAAAGATTACTAATGATCGAGTAATCAATATTACTGGTATGAGTGGAGCAGGTAAGACAACTTATGTTAGAGAACATTATGATAGTGATAACTATTTACTTATAGATACTGATGAAATATTTAGTGATAAACATTTTGCATCTACAACGGGTATTAACAAAGAACTAGGAGCATTATTTAGAGAAAAGTTTGATACAATGCCAACTCTAGATAAAGATTTTGATGTAATATATGACAATATTATTGATTATTGCATTGGTTTAGATAAAACTATTATCATTGACTGTGCTCAATTCCATTGTGTTAGTGATGTTAATAAATTAATTGGTGAAGTTGTTGTATTAAGAACAGATATTTCTACATGTTATGATAGATGTCTATCTAGATATATAAGTAGACATAAGGATTATACGGAAGCAGAGATAAATGAGTACAAAGAAAGAAAGAAAAGAATATTTGTGTGGTATCGAAGCACTAATGAATTGATAAAAAAATTATTAAAATTTTAAAAGAACTAATATTAGTTCTTTTTTTATATATTAAAAAAGTAGTATAATTTAAGAGGTGGTTATCATGAAAGATAAAAAGGAATGGATTAGAAAGATAAAATTTACATTATTCTCTATAAGTGCGGGTATCATAGAAATAGTGTTATTTACAATATTAAATGCTTTTCATTTAAAATATTGGATTTGTTATTTAACAGCACTAGTAGCATCTGTTGTTTGGAATTTTACTTTAAATAGAGAATTTACTTTTAAGTCTACTGCTAACGTTCCATTGGCAATGTTTAAAGTAACTATATTTTATGCAATTTTTACTCCAGTTTCTACTTATTTAGGAAACTATTTAGCAGAAACGGCTGGATGGAATGAATTTTTAGTAACAGGTTTGAATATGCTAGCTAATTTTGTATTAGAATACTTATATGATAAGTATGTAGTGTTTAGAGGAACGATTGATACGAAAGAGAAGAAACATTAGTTTCTTTTTTTATTGACATGATATAAATATAGAGATACAATGTTATTGTATTAAGCAAGTAATACAGTGAGGTGCTATTATGGAATTTACTTTTGATAATAATATTCCAATCTATATTCAATTGTTGGAATACCTTAAAATTTATTTGATTTCTGGAGTATTCAAATGTGGTGATAAATTACCTTCAGTAAGAGAATTTGCTACTACATTTAAAGTTAATCCTAATACAATGCAAAAAGCTTTAGCAGAACTGGAAAGTATGAATCTTATTTATACTGAAAGAACAAATGGTAAGTATGTTACTAAAGATAGCAAAGTTATTGAAAAACTTAAAGATGAATATGCAATAACACTTGCTAAAAGTTATTTTCAGGGTATGAAAAAGATAGGTTTAGGAAAAGCAGATTCAATCAAATATTTGGAAGGGATTGATGATTAATGGAATTGCTAGAAATTAAAGATTTAAATAAGTCTTTTGATGGTAAAGAAATCTTAAAAAATATTAATTTGAAAATATCTAAAGGTAAGATAATTGGTTTATTGGGCAAGAATGGTGCTGGTAAAACAACATTAATAAAATTAATTAATGATCTATTGACTCCTACATCTGGTGAAATACTGGTAAAGGGTAAACAAGTTGGGGTTGAATCCAAAAAGGTTATTTCTTATTTGCCAGAAAGAACATATCTTAATAAAAATATGAAAGTGTCTGAAGTAATAGATCTTTTTAAAGATTTTTATGAAAATTTTGACGAAAAAAGAGCAAAAAAATTATTAAAAGATTTAGATTTGGATATTAATCAAAAACTTACTAAGATGAGTAAAGGTATGCAAGAAAAGGTTCAATTAGTCTTAGTTATGTCTCGAGATGCTGATCTTTATATATTAGATGAACCATTAGGTGGAGTTGATCCTGCTACTAGAGATTATATATTAGATACTATTCTTTCTAATTTTAGAGAAGGATCTAGTGTAATTATTTCTACTCATTTAATATCTGATATTGAAAGAATTTTAGATGAAGTAATATTCATTGATAAAGGAAAATTAGTACTTAAGGAAGATGCTGATAAACTAAGGAATAAAGAAAAGGGTTCAATTGATGAAATATTTAGGAGGATGTTCAAATGTTAAATAAATTATTAAAATATGATTTGAAATACATGATTAAAAATATGAGTGTCTTCTATATACTTGCGTTATTCTTTGCTATTACAACAAGAATACTATACTCTTTAGATCAATCAGTAATTGTAAATATTATTGGTAAAATCAGTAACGGTTGTTTTATAGCAATGTTAGCTAATATAATCATTAATGTTATGATGAGAAGCTGGGTTAGATTTAGAGATTCAATTTATAAAGATGAATCTTATTTAACTCATACTTTACCTGTTACAAAAAATAATATTTATAATTCTAAATTTATTCAAACTCTAATTTTCTTTGTATTTAGTTTTGCTTTTGTAATTGTGTGTTTATTTATAACATATTTTACTAAGGATAGATGGGAACTATTAAAATTATCTATTGATAAGATTACAACAGGATTAGACATGAATACTTGGTTCTTTGTAATTGGTATGTTATTAGTTGTATTCTTGGAATTCTTTAATGCTATTCAATGTGGATTTTTGGGAATGATTTTAGGTCATAGAAGGAATAATGGTAAAATTGGATATTCAGTTATATTTGGATTCTTAGCTTATCTAATATCACAATCTATTATATTGTTATTAGTGTTTATGGTAGGAGTTTTTGATAGTGGTATAATGTCATTATTTAAAAATGAACCTTTGATGGATACTAGTGCGTTAAAGTTATTGATAGTTTTATCTAGTGTCTTATATGTATTAATGATATTTGCTATGAATTTGTTATGTAAAAAGATTCTTAATAAGGGAGTTAACGTAGAATAGAATTTATTTTCTATTCTTTTTTTGTGCTATAATAAGGGCGGTGAAGAGTATGAAAAAATTATTTATCTATTATAGTCATAGTGGTAATGGAGATGTAGTTGCAGATTATTTAAAAGAAAAAGGATTTGATATTAGGAAAGTAAAACCGAAAAGAGATATACCAAAGAGTTTTGCTTTAAGTATTTTAGTTGGTGGTTTTAAAGCTAGTATTAATTGTTGTGATAAACTTGTTGGTTTTGATGATGATTTAAAGGATTATGACGAAGTTTATATTGGTTCACCAATATGGAATGCGAGATTATCTTCACCAATTAATACAATAATTAAAAGTTTAGATTTTGGAGATCGGCCATTAACATTTATTTTCTATAGTGGAAGTGGAACATCACCTAAAGCGACTGAAAAAGTTAACAAATTATTTAAGAATGTCAAGATAATTGATTTAAAAGAACCAATTAAAAATAAAGAAGAGTTAAAGAAAATATAGAGGAGATATTATGGAAGAAGAAGTAAAAAATGGAATAGAAATTGAACCATTATTTGAAGAATACGTAGATTTTGAGACATTTAGTAAATCAGATTTTAGAATTGTTAAAATAAAAGAATGTAGTGCAGTACCAAAAAGTACAAAGTTATTACAATTTGTATTAGATGATGGTAGTGGAACGGATAGAATTATTCTTAGTGGTATTCATGCGTTTTATGAACCAGAAGAACTAGTAGGTAAAACAGTAGTAGCAATTCTTAATTTACCACCTAGAAGTATGATGGGAATTGATTCATGTGGAATGTTAATTAGTGCTGTACATACAGAAGATGGGGAAGAAAAACTACATTTACTAATGGTTGATGATAGTATTCCTGCAGGAGCAAAACTGTATTAGAAAGTCGGTAATACGACTTTTTTTATGGACTATTTTTCAAGTATTGGTATAATAATTAGTGAAAAAAGGAGGTAATCCTTATGTATAATATTTTAATTGCAGAAGATGATGTGGATATTATAGAAATATTAACGCTTTATTTGGAAAGTAATGATTATAAAGTCTTTTCTGCTTTTAATGGAAAAGAAGCATTAAATATTGTAAATAATAATCATATTCATTTAGCTTTAGTTGATATTATGATGCCAGAAATGAATGGATATGAATTAATAAAAGAGATTCGAAAAAATGATTTAATGCCAATAATTATAATGTCAGCTAAATCAGATGATAATGATAAGATATTGGGATTAAATATCGGAGCTGATGCTTATATAACAAAACCATTTAATCCGATGAATGTTATTGCTGAAATTAAAGCAATTATTAGAAGAAGTTATGAATTCCAAAGTGATGAAAATAAAAAAATTACGATTGGTGAATTAACTTTAGATGTTGAAAAATACTTGTTATATAAAAATGAAAAGGTTATTAATTTAACAAGTGGCGAATTAAAAATTGTTAGTAAATTGATGAAAAACAAAGGACAGATATTTACTAAAGCACAGTTATATGAATGTATTAGAGGGGACGAATACGAAAGTGATGATAATACAATGATGGTTCATATTTCAAAGATTCGTTCAAAGATTGAAGATGATCCTTCAAAGCCAATTTATTTAAAAACTGTTAGAGGGATAGGGTATAAGATAGATTATGAAAATAAGTAAGAGAAAGAGTATTTTAAAATTTATTATTTTTAGTTTTTTAACTTATTCTTTAATTATTTTGTTTTTGTATGTAATAATTAATCTTGTAATTAATAAAAACTTAGATAATCACTTTTTGGAGATTGGTGATTTGTTAGAATATAAAAAATATTTAGAAACAGATAGTTTTTCAAAACTACCTTTGAATAAGTTTGAAAATCAGGACTTTTTAGTATTTGATGAAGAGGAAACGATTATCTTTTCAACTAAGGCAGAGTTGAATCAATTAATCTCTTCAAAGGACTTGGTATTTATAAATAATTATCAAGCTGGAGAATACTATGAGATGGATGAATATCAAAATAAAAAGGGTGCATATTATTTATTATTAAAAAAGAGTGGTTATGAGGATGAAAGTGTTATTCTCGATTTGGTTAAACTAGATAAAGATTATTATATTACTGAAGGTAATATGTTTGGAGATATGGAAAGATTATCTAAACGACATATTGATTTAGTCGAAGGACATTTTGGAGAAGATAAAACAATTGAAAAATATGAGTATGTGAATAATCAAGGATTAAATAGAACTTTGGTTTTTATAGCTCGTGAAATAGATTCGGATTATTATAATGAAGTTGTTAGAAAAGAAAATAGACTTTGGTTTTTATATATTCCTTTTTTGACGATTGTTATTATTATATTGACATATATTATGATTAGGAATATTCGAAAAACTTTAAGACCAATTAATGATTCATTAATAGAATACAATAAAACAAAGAAGTTAAATATTAATATTGATGAGGTGCCTTCTGAATTTAAAGATTTGGTATCAAATTTTGATCATATAGTAGAAAGATTAGATGAGGAAGTTTTAAAGAATAAGAATAACGAAGCTGAAAGACAAAGAATTATTGCAAATATTTCTCATGATTTAAAAACACCATTAACAGTTATTCAAGGATACTCTAAAGCATTTTTAGATGGAATGGTTCCTGAAGATAAAAAAGATAAATATTTGGATGCTATTTATAATAAAGCAACAACATCTTCTAATATTATTGATTCTTTATTTGAGTATACTGTTATAGGTCAACCAGAATATAAAGTTAATAAAGAGTTTATAAATATAAGTGATTTTTGTAAGGAATATATTAACAGTAAAATCACAGATATTGAACTTCAAGGATTTAAGATAGATTATAAGATTCCAAGTGATGAGATATATTTAAATGTTGATAAAAAGTTAATAAATAGATTATTTGATAATATTATAAATAATAGTATTAAATATAATAAAGAGGGAACAACAATATTCTTTGTTTTAAAGGAATATGATAAATATGTTAGATTTACTTTAGCTGATAATGGAGTAGGTATTTCTAAAAAATTAGTTAAAAATATTTTTGAGCCGTTTGTTGTTGAAGATTCTTCACGTGGAAAAAGGTCTGGCACTGGTTTAGGGCTTTCAATTGCTAAGAAAGTAGTAGACCTTCATGATGGTAAAATTAAAGTTGTTTATCCACCAAGTAAGGATTATAAAACGGAGATAGAAATAAAAATAATGAAACCTTAACAAATGTTAAGGTTTTTTAAATGATATATTAATTTTAGATTAATATAATGTATTTAGTTAGTAGGGAGAGGTTTTATGAAGAATATTGTTGAATATCTGGAAAGATCGACAAAAAAGAATCCAGATAAGATAGCTGTTATTGATGAATTTGGGCAATGCAGTTATAAGGAATTAGAAAAACTAAGTAAGAGTATTGGTTCTTTCTTAATCAAAGAAGGGGCTGTAAGAAAACCGATTATTGTGTTTATGGATAAGGGTATTAATGCTTTAAGTGTTTTCTTAGGTATTGCTTATGCCGATTCTACTTATACTTTAATTAATCCTGAGTTGCCTAGTTCTAGAATTGAAAAGATTGATGAAACTTTAAATACACCATTTGTGGTCACTGATAAAGAGAATCTTTCATTAGCAAAAGAAATATTCAAGAATAAAAAGATATACGAAGTTGAAAAAATAAAGAAAGAAAAGATTGATGAAGAATTACTTCTAAAAACTAGGAAAGAATTTATTGATATTGATCCTTTATATACTAATTTTACTTCTGGATCTACTGGAGTTCCAAAAGGTGTTAGTGTATGTCATAGATCAGTAATTGAATTTATTGATATATTTACTAAATTGTTTAATTTTAATAGTAGAGATGTTATTGGAAATCAAGCTCCATTTGATTTCGATGTTTCTGTTAAAGATATTTATTCAAGTTTGTGTGTAGGTTCAACGTTAGTTATTATTCCAAGAAGATTATTTTCGATGCCAGCACCTTTATTAGACTTTATTTGTGATCATAATGTTACAACAATGACATGGGCGGTATCTGCACTTTGTTTAATTAGTACTTTCCATGGATTAGAATATAGAGTACCTAGTAAGGTTAAGAAGATACTATTTAGTGGTGAAGTAATGCCTATTAAACATTTGAATAAATGGATGGAAGCATTACCTAAAGCAACGTTTGTTAATTTATATGGACCAACTGAGATAACATGTAATTGTACATATCATATTATTGATAGAAATAGAGAATATGAAAAATATATTCCAATTGGTGAAGCTTTTGAAAACGAAAGAGTCTTCTTACTTGATGATAATGATAAGTTAGTAACTAAAGCAGAAGAAAAAGGAGAAATATGTGTTTGTGGAACTTGTTTAGCTTTAGGTTATTATAATAATAAGGAAGAAACTGATAAGCATTTCACACGTAATCCTTTAAATAAGAATTATATTGAGTATATTTATAGAACTGGAGATCTTGGAATGTATAATGAACAAGGGGAGTTAGTATTCCAAGGAAGAAAAGATTTCCAAATTAAATATAATGGGCATCGTATTGAATTAGAAGAAATAGAAAAAGCGATGATGAAAATTGAAGGTATTGAAAGAGCTTGTTGTTTATTTGAAGAAGAAAAGCAAAAACTATATGGTTTTTATGTAGGTAATATGGAAAAAGGGGAATTACATAGTGCTTTAAAAGAAACTTTACCAGTATATATGATACCTGGTATTCTAAAACAAGTTGAAGCAATGCCACTTACTAAAAATGGTAAGATTGATAGAAAAGAATTGATGGCTATGGTGGTGAAAAAAAATGATTGATTATGGTGAACTTGTTAAAAAATATGGTACACCTTTCTATTTGTTTGATATTGATGAATTGCAAAATAGATTAAAGTATTTGCGTAAAAGTTTAAATAAAGATTTAGATTTATGTTATGCAGTTAAAGCTAATACATTTATTATGGGAGAAGCAAATCCTTTTGTAGATAGATTTGAAGTTTGTTCTCCTGGGGAATATGAAGTATGTAAAAAGCTTAATGTTCCAATGTCTAAATTAGTTATTTCAGGAGTATATAAAACTCCTGAAGTAATTGAGGAAATGATTTGTAACCATGAAGATATGGGGATTTATACTGCTGAATCTGTAGAACAATTTAAATTGTTAGAAAAACTATCTAAAAAGTTAAAAAGACATATTCATGTTTTACTTCGTTTAACTAGTGGAAATCAATTTGGTATGAATGAAGAGGAAGTAGATAGTATTATTGCTAAACATAAAAAGTACGAATATATTACTATTAATGGTATTGAGTATTTCTCTGGTACACAAAAACATTCTACTAAGAGATTAACTAAAGAAGTAGAGTATTTAAGAGAATATGTTGATGGTTTAGAAGAGAAACATGATATTAAAATAGAAGAAATAGAATTTGGTACAGGATTTCCTGTTTACTATTTCCAAAGTGATGAATTTGATGAAGTTAGTTTCTTTAAAGAATTTAATGAAATCATTAAAACAATTAGTTCTAAATATAAAATAACACTAGAAATAGGTAGAAGTATTGCTTCTAGTTGTGGTTCTTATGTAACTAGTGTTGTTGATAGGAAAACTAATCAAGTTGGTAATTTTGCTATTTTAGATGGTGGTATGAATCATTTAGTGTATTATGGTCAAACTATGGCTATGAAGCATCCTCATTTCGAGATTTTACCAGAAAGAAATATGGAAAAAGAAGAAAAATGGAATTTGTGTGGTTCATTATGCACAATTAATGATATAATTGTTAAGGACTTAAATGTTCCAGATTTAAAAATAGGTGATGTATTTGTATTTAAGAATACAGGAGCTTATTGTATGAGTGAAGGTATTTCTTTATTCTTGAGTAGAGATTTACCAAAAGTACTTATGAAAAAAGGTATTAAATATGAGTTGGTAAGAGAAGATTTGCCTACACATGTATTAAATACACCAAACTATAAAGGAGAGTAATGAGATGGAAAAATTAATTGAAATTTTAGAGGAACTTCAACCAGAGGTTGATTACAATACTTGTGAAACATTAATTGATGATCATCATTTAGATTCATTAACTATTTTATCTTTAGTTGCTGAAATAGAAGATGAATTTGATGTAGTTATTCCTACTGTTGAAATAATTCCTAGTAATTTTAATTCAGCTAAGAGCATTTATGCATTAATTACAAAACTACAGGAGGAAGAATAGTATGTCATATTGTAATCCTGAATACTTTTTGATTCTATTACCGATTGCAATACTATTATATGGGATTACACCAAGAAAGCATAAGCCTAAGATGTTAATCTTCCTAAGCTATGCTTTTTTTTGGCTAATAAGTAATAAGTTGTTAATTTATTTAATAATATCAACTTTTTCAATTCACCATTTTGGATTGTGGTTAAGTAATATAAAAAAAGAACGAGATGAAGTTTTAAAAGAAACTGAAAAAGAGAATAAAAAGGAAGTTAAGGAAACTTACAAAAAGAAAGAGAAGAGAGTTCTAAAACTAGCAATTTTGCTTCATATAGGTTGCTTGTTAGTATTAAAATATACACCTTTCTTTTTAGAAAATATCAATAGTTTATTAAAGGCTTGGAAATTAACTTTCCAATTTGAGATACCTCAAATACTTATTCCTATTGGTTTATCATTTTATACTTTACAAGCAGTATCTTATATGGCAGATGTATATAATGAAAAAATCAAAGCTGATACAAGTTTAGGTAGATTAGCATTATGGATGAGTTTTTTCCCACAAATAATGGAAGGACCAATTGTTAGATATGGTGATACAGCTGAAAGATTATGGGAAGGTAGACCAATTACATTCCATAATTTGACTTTCGGTGCTCAAAGAATTATGTGGGGCCTTTTAAAGAAGATTGTTATTGCAGATAGATTAAATGTAGTTATTAAAGAAGTATTCACTAATTATGCTAATTATAATGGTGGAACAATTCTTTTAGCAGCTGTATTCTATACAATTCAATTATATATGGAATTTAGTGGAACAATGGATGTAGTAATTGGTACTGCTGGAATATTTGATGTTAAGATGCCAGAAAACTTTAAACAACCATTCTTGTCAAAAACAATTAATGAATTCTGGCGTAGATGGCATATCACTTTAGGTACTTGGTTTAGGGATTATATTTTCTATCCAGTTTCACTATCTCAACCAATGAGAAAATTAACACTATTTGGAAGAAAACATTTAGGTAACCATTTCGGACCATTGCTTGCTGGAGCTGTTGCATTATTCTGTGTATGGAGTTGTAATGGTTTATGGCATGGAGCAGCTTGGACATTTATTTTCTTTGGAATGTATCATTTCTTCTTCATTTTAATGGAGAATATAATAGAACCTTATGTTATTAAAGGTTGTGAGAAATTACATATTAATAGATCCTCTAAACCTTATCAATTATTCCAAATAGCTAAAACAACTTTTATCGTAATTATTGGTGAAATGTTCTTTAGAGCAGAAACACTAGCAGGTGGATTTACTATGCTAGGAAAAATATTTACTAATTTTAGTATTAGAAGTTTCCTTGGTAGGAAGATATTTAGAATGGGTATTACTAAAGGAGATATACTAATTGTTATTGTTACATTATTAATTGTTTTAGTTGTTAATTTAATAAGAGAAAAAGGTATTGATATAAGAGAAAAGATTGCTGAAAAACACATTGTTATTAGATGGATAGTGTACTACGCAATGATACTTTATATATTAATATTTGGTGCATATGGAGGAACATATATTCCAATAGATCCTATTTATGCAAATTTTAGTGGGGGAGGTATTGTCGAACATGTTTAAAAATGTTTTAAAATCTCTTTTATTCCTATTAATATTAGCAGGTATTTTGGCTCTTTTATCTTATGTATTTACACCTAAGAATAATACTAAAGAATTTGGAATGCCAGAGGTAAGAGCTAATGGAATTCTAAGTGAAAAAGAAAATAGTATAGATGTATTAATAATTGGAGACAGTGAATCTTATGTTTCTGTTTCTCCAATGGAGATTTGGCAAGAATATGGATATACTAGTTATGTTATGGGTACAAATGCACAAAAGATTTATCAATCTTATAACTATTTATTAGAAGCATTAGAAACTCAACATCCAAAGGTAGTTATTTTGGAAACAAATACTTTCTTTAGAAAACTTAGAACAGATTTAAAGGTTATTAATTTCATGGAAAGATATATTCCTATTGTTAGATATCATGATAGATGGAAAAATCTAAATTCTAATGATTTTGGTGGTAAGATTAATTATACTGGTCAAAATGATTTAAAAGGTTATTATTATATTAATTATAATGTACCATATAAAGAAGCCAAGCCAAAATATATGTGGAAAAAGAAAGATAGATTTGAAATGCCTAAAGATGAAGTATATTATATAAAGAAGATATATGAAAAATGTAAAGAAAATAATATCGCTTTAATGTTTTATACAGCGCCTAATGTAGTTAATTGGTGGTATGCAAAACATAATACTACACAAGATTTGGCAACTGAATTAAAGATTAACTATTTGGATACTAACTTAATTGATGAAATTGATATAGATTGGGTTACTGATACTAAAGATGCAGGAGATCATGTTAATTATAAAGGAGCTGTTAAAGTTTCTAAGTATTTAGGTAAATACGTTGGTGAAAAGTATAAACTAGTAGATCATCGTGGAGATCCTAATTATAAATCTTGGGATACTTGTTTAGAAAACTATCTAAAAATACTTGCTGACGGAAGTATAATGAAGTATTAAAAAAAGTAGATTAATATCTACTTTTTATTTTTGATGAATATCTAATTGTGGATATGGTATTTCAATATTGTTTTGATCAAAGGCAGTTTTAATTTGTTCTTCTAATTCGTAATAGGCGTTCCAATAGTTTTCACTTTTTATCCATACTTTAACATCAAAGGTTAGGGAACTATCAGCATGTCTTTTTAATCTAACAACATTGTCTTTATCTTTTAGAGAATACTCTGATTTTTTAATTACATCATTTATTACTTTTTTAACTTTTTCTATATCAGAATTGTAAGAAACATTAAATTCTAGATCAATTCTTCTTTCTGGATTAGCACTATAATTAACGATAGTATTATTTGTTAGATTTCCATTTGGTAAATGAACTTCTTTATTATCTAAAGTAGTTAAATTAGTATAAAACATAGTAATTGATTTAACAGTACCGGTTGTTCCATTGGTTTCAATGTAATCACCAACTTTAAATGGTTTAAAAATTAAAATCATTACGCCACCGGCAAGGTTAGATAAACCTCCTTGAAGAGCTAAACCAATGGCAACAGCAGCAGAACCTAGAAGAGTAATAAATGAAGTGGTTGGTATACCAACTATTGATGCTGCGATTAGTAATAAAACTATTTTTAAGAAGATTGATAAAATACTAATTAAGAATGTTTTTACTGATTTATCTATCTTAGCTAGTTTATTTTCTTTTTTTAGATTTTTTTCAATTATTTTTATTATTTTAAATCCAATTAGTAAAATAACTAAAGCAATTATAATTTGAATGCCTAGATCAAAGGCTTTTTCTAATAAGTTTTTTAACATAATCATCACCTATAAAAATTATACTATTAATTGACGTAATAATAAATGATTTAATGTTTATTTAATATTTCTACTATAATATTAGTTGTGTGAAAGGGATAAAATATGAAAAAAAATATTATATTAGGATTCTTATTAATTAGTTTATTAACTATATTAATTGGATGTGGAAAAAGTAGTAAAAGTACGTCTGGAGAAACAGCATCTTATGTTTCTTCGTTAAGTTTAGATGATATTTTTACAAAGAGAGATTTAGAACAAACTGCAGATTTAGATGGAGCTAAAAGCTATACTGTTAAAGATAATAAAGATATTACAATCGAGGAAGAAGGGGTTTATGTAATAACTGGTAAAGCTAGTAATGTATCAATTATTGTTAATACAAATGATGATGCTAAAGTTCAATTAGTATTAAATAATTTAAGCATTACTAATGATAGTAATCCTTGTGTTTATGTTAAGAAAGCAGATAAGGTTTTCGTTACTACTGAAGGTGATAATAAACTAATAGTTAAAGATAGTTTTTCTAGTGATGGAGATACAAATACTGATGCTGTTATTTTTTCAAAGGATGATATAGTTTTAAATGGTAAGGGAACACTAACAATAGAATCTAGTGAAAATGGTATTTCTAGTAAAGATGATTTAAAGATTACTGGAGGAACAATTAGTATTAAGTGTACTGCTGATGCGTTGGAAGCTAATGATTCAATTGCTATTGCCGATGGAAATATTACAATTGAAACAGAAAAAGATGGATTACATGCCGAATATGATGAAGATAATAAAGTAGGTTATGTTTATATAGCTTCTGGTAAAATTTCTATTAAAGCAGGAGATGATGCAATACACGCTACTACTATTGCTCAAATAGATGGTGGAGAAATATCTTTAGAAGCTCGTGAAGGAATAGAAGGAACTTATATTCAAATAAATGGTGGAACAATAAATATAGAAGCAAGCGATGATGGTATTAATGCCGGTGATAAATCAGATGCTTACGATATAGTAGTAGAAATTAATGGTTCAGAATTAACAATCAATATGGGTGCTGGAGATACTGATGCATTAGATTCAAATGGTTATTTATATATTAATGGTGGAACAATTAATATTACTGCTCAATCACCATTTGATTATGAAAAAGGTGCTCAGTACAACGGAGGCAAGCTAATTGTTAATGGAAATGAAACAACAGAGATTTCTAATCAAATGATGGGTGGTGGAGGACATGGCCCTAATTCTTCCAATGGTGGTCCTAACGGTGGAAAAAGGAATGTACGTTAATAAAAAGAACTTTTTAGTTCTTTTTTTGTGCTATAATTAAAGAAGGTAAGAATTTGAGATTCAACCAAGAGTTGAGATTATTCAACTTAGAAGTTATTTTTATTAATATATATTATAGATATAATTGTTTTATGTGAGGTGCATTATGAAAAAGATGATTGTTATAAGTGCTGTATGGTGTCCTTCTTGTTTAATCTTGAAAAAAGATTTAAAAAGATTAAAAGAAGAATATAATGATATTGAAATTGAAATGTTAGATTATGATTTTGATGAAGAAGAAGTAGAAAAATATAATGTTGGTGAAAAGTTGCCGGTTATTATATGTGGAGAAAACAGATTAATTGGTGAAAAAAAATATGATGAAATATTAGAGTTTGTTAAGGAGAATAGTTAATTATGAAAAAGAAGTTAATCTTTTTATTAGTTCTTCTATTTTTACCTGTTTTTGTTTTAGCAATATCAAAAGATTATGTTGATAATACAGCAAAAATTGTGGGTGTAGAAACAGAAGAGAATAAAATCAATCTTTATTTATTCCATAGTGCTGATTGCTCGCATTGTGCGGAAGAAAGAAAATGGTTAGATGAGATTTCGAATGAATATGAAGAATATTTAAATATCTATCAGTATGAAGTAACATACGATGAAGATAATATGATCTTGATGAATGAAGTATTAACACAAATGCATTTAGTTGGTAATTCAGTTCCATTTACAATTCTTGGAGATAAGTATTATAGAGGATTTTCTGATGCTACAGCTTCAATGATTGAAGGTCAGATTAAAGAGTATGCTGAAATAGAAAATAATCCAAATGAAGTTAAAATTCCTATTTTAGGAAATGTTAATATGAAAAAAGTATCCATTCCATTAGTTGCAGTTATATTAGGTTTTATAGATGGATTTAATCCTTGTGCTATGTGGATTTTATTGTTTTTAATTAATATGTTTTTTGGCATGAAAGACCGAAAAAAAGCATGGATTTTAGGAATGACTTTTTTATTCATTTCGGGTTTGGTTTATTTCTTATCGATGTTAGGTATTAATTTCGTTTTAGGAATAGCTACTCTTAAATGGATGAAGATTGCAATAGCTTTATTTATTTTAATAGCTGGTGTTTTAAATATGAAAAAATATTTTAAAATTAGAAATGAAGAAGCTGGATGTACGGTTGTTGATAGTAAAAAGAGAAAGAAATTAATTACTAAAATTAAAAAGATAATGGATAGTAAAACATTTATGTTATCGATGATTGGTATTATTGCTCTTGCAGTTTCTGTTAATTTAATAGAACTTGCTTGTTCTTTAGGTTTTCCTTTAATATTTACAGAAATACTTGCTATTAATAATATTTCAGGAATTATAAGAATAGTTTATTTATTAATTTATATTTTCTTTTATATGATTGATGATATGGTTGTGTTTGCTATTTCAATGATTACAGTAGAAGCAACTGGTATTACAAACAAGTATAATAAGCTATGTACATTAGTAAGTGCAATTATTATGATTTTAATGGGTTTATTATTGTTATTTAAACCTAGTTGGTTAATGCTAAATTTTTAAGGAGGAATAAAAATGGTTTATTTAGATTATGCAGCTAATACACCTGTAGAAGAAGAAGTGTTAGATGTATTTGTAAAAGCAACAAAGAAGTTTATTGCTAATCCAAATAGTAGTCATCCATTAGGGGTAATGGCAAGAGAAGAAATAGATAAAGTATCAGAAAGTATCGCTAAGTATTTTAAAGCAGATAAAAAAGGTGTTATTTATACTAGTGGATCATCTGAATCTAATAATTTAGTTATAAAGGGTATTGCAGAAATGAGAAGAAGTATGGGAAAGAAAATTATTATTTCTGCAGTTGAACACTCCAGTATAGTTGCTCCTTGTAATTATTTAGCTAGTCATGGATATGATGTTAGTGTTATTCCTTTAACTAAAGAAGGAAAAGTAGATCTAAATGTTTTAAAGGAAGAATTAAATGAAAAAACAGTCTTAGTTAGTATTTGTGCTGTTGATTCAGAATTAGGAACTATTCAACCTATAAATGAAATATCTAAATTAGTTAGAAAGTATCCAAATTGTGTATTTCATACCGATGCTACTCAGGCTATAGGAAAAGCAGACGTTGATTATTCAGGAGTCGATTTTATTACTTTTGCACCACATAAATTTTTTGGTTTAAATGGTTTTGGTGTATTAATCAATAAGAATAATATTAAACTTTCACCATTAATTCATGGTGGTAAATCAACAACAATATTTAGAAGTGGAACACCTGTAACTGCCAATGTGGTTGCACTTGGTAAAGCCTTTAGTTTAGCTACTAGTAAGTTAGGTGAAAGAACTAAGTATATTAAAGAATTAAATAAAAGATTAAGAGATGAGTTTAAAAAAATATCTTGTATTCATATTAATAGTCCAGAAAACTCAATACCTAATACTTTGAATATTAGTTTAATAGGAAAAGATACAAAAGATATATTGAAAAAACTAGAAGATAAAGAAATATATCTGTCAACAACTACTGCTTGTGCACTTGGAAGTGCTCCATCTAAATCAGTATTAGCTATAACTGGTAGTGAAGAATTGGCTTCCAATACAATAAGAATTAGTATTTCTCATTTAACAAAAAAAGAAGATATAGAATATTTTATTGAGGTATTTAATAATCTTTTATAGACTAATTTAATTAGTCTTTTTTTATGCTATAATAATTTTGAAATGGTGGGTTATTATGGAAGAATTGAATAAAATACGTTGGTTTGTTAAAAAGAATAGGGTATCTGCTTCTTTAATGCGTTATGTTGTTAGTATAGATTTTTGTCATAATGGTACAAATTTATTCTTTCCTTTAAAAATTTATCGTGATGGAAAAGAATTATTAACATTTAATTTTTATACATACGAAGATGCTATAGGTTTTACAAACAATGTAATTAATAAGAAGGAAACTATAGAAGAAATCTTAGAAACATATCAAGAGATGTTTAGTGATAATAAATTTGATTGCCCAAATGAAGAAAATGTTAAAAGTAATAGTATTACATTAACTCGTGATGAAGTTGATCAAGCTATTGTTGAATACTTTGGTAGTGGAAAAGAATATCCAGTTTCTTGTAAAGAAGAATTAACCATGGGCAAGAATGGTGTTGATGTAGTTTTTTATTTAGTTGAACATACAAGAATTAATGGAGTTAGAAGAGATGAAGCAACGCGTTTAACTAAAGGGGATTTAATGAACGCTTTGGGAGCTTATATTGATTTCTATGGATATGAGTTGTTAGATTTTTCTCTTAATGAAGTCCATCGTGCCGGATATTTTACTGATGATGGAGTTCCATATTATAAGGGAATTGATTTAAAGGTAAGAGGAAAAAAAAACAATAGGAAATTAAGTCTTAAAAGGAAAGATGGAAATGAACAAGGACATTAAAAGAATATTATGTTTAATTGTTATACTTAGTATTATTTCTTTAACAGTTATTTTTATTAGAGGTAATAAATATACGATTAAGTTTGATATTATAGGAACTGGTTTTAGTACTTCTGTAGATGAAGAAGGTATAATAAAAATATTAGATGAAAAAGAATTAGATGGTAAATATTTTGTTACTATAAAAGGTCTTAAAGAAGGGCATACTAGTGTTAGTGTAAGTAATGATACATCTGGTGGATATGGTAGATTAATCTATGTTCATAAATTAGGTATTATTACTGAAGATAATTTTTTTGGTAAATGCACTGGTGATGAAATAATTCCTATTTCAATATCTATTGTTATTATTTATAGTTTATATATTTTAATAAAAAGATATCGTAGTGTTATTAAAGAAAACCTATATCAATATAAAAATGTTGCTTATTTAGGTATAATTATATTTTTAACTTTTTTTGCTATTATTAATACTTTTTCAATTTTTAATTATAGAGGTTTTTTTGGTACTGTAGATGGTTTGATTGGTGTTGCTGGTTCTCTTTCTATTGTTTTATTACCTGTAGCTTTGATTACATTTATATTAGTTACAATTAGTAATATTAGATTAATTATTAAAGAAGGAAGATCTTGGAAGAACCTATTAGGTTTATTCTTAGGAATATTTATTATTGTTTTAACTTTATTACCTGATAGATTATATTTAATACTATTTAAATCACAGAAAGTTAATATTTTTGATTTAAATGGCCCAGGTCCTTATATTTATAATTTTGTAGAATCATTAGTATATTTTAGTATTGCTTATTTAGAATGTTTATTAATAAGTACAATTGTTGTAGCAATTAAAGCAACAAGAAAAAAACTAGAGTATAATAAAGATTATATGATTATACTAGGTTGTCAAATAAGAAAAGATGGTACATTAACTCCTTTACTTAAAGGTAGAGTAGATAAAGCTTTAGAATTTAGAAATAAGCAATTAGATGCAACAGGTAAAGATTTAGTATTTATTGGATCTGGTGGTAAAGGTTCTAATGAACCAATAGCTGAAGGTGAAGCTATTAAGAATTATTTGATAGAACAAGGAATTAATAAAAAGAACATTTTAGTAGATGATAAGTCTACTAATACATATGAAAACATAATGTATTCTAATAAACTTATAAAGAAAAAGAATGCTAATATAGCTTTTGCTACGACTAATTATCATGTATTTAGAGCTGGATTACTTGCTACTAGCCAAGGCTTGTTGTTAGAAGGTGTTGGTGGCAAAACAAAAGCATATTTTTGGGTGAATGCTTTTATTAGAGAGTTTATTGGAACTCTATATTCGGAAAAGAAAAAACATTTTATTGTGTTATTAATAATTATTGTTTTGTTAATACTAATGATATTACTTACATATTTCGCTTACAATATTTAAAAATAATAAAAAACTACATTAGAGTAATAGAATTTATTAAGGAGAATTAGACAATGAGTTTAAGTTTATATGTACCCAAGTTAGAAGATTATTGGTATGAAGAAAAAGTCGAAGGTGATCCAGATAGTATGAGTTATAACGCAGGTTATGATGTTTCTTACTTTGGTTATCATTATGATACAGGTTGTATAGATTTTCCTAAATCTAGATGGGAAGAGGTATATAACAAAAGAATTAAAGAAAAAAGATATTTTGCTTATATACAAGATGATGATAAATATGTTGGATATGTTAATTATCAACTAGTTGATGGTAGGTATGAATGTGGAATCGTTATTGAGGCAAAATATCGAGGCAAGGGATATGCTAGGGAAGCGTTAAAACTTTTGTGTTTGGAAGCTAAGAAAAATGGTGTTTTGGAATTATATGACAATTTTGAAATAGATAGAGGAAATACTTTAGATTTATTTAAATCAGTTGGTTTTCAAATAGTGGAAGAACAAGTTTGGAAGAAAAATGGTGAAGACGTTAAGGGAGTATTAGTAAAAAAAGTATTATAAAAAAACAGGATTTTTATCCTGTTTTTATAATCTATTATTAATTCCAAGTCCAGATGGATTATGTCTTTCTAGTTCAGATTGAATTCTATTAAGATTTATTATTTCTGTTCTTAATTCGTTAGGTATACGATATAAACCTTCAGGAACGTATGTATCTTCACTAGCAAAGTTTTCTAGATCTTTTTCTGATATTTGAATAGTTCCTACTTCTTTTATTAAAGCTTCATTATAGCCATTATAGAATTTATATAAGACATTTAAAAATCTATTTAATATTCCAGCTAATTTTTTTTGTCTAAATATTTTTTCTAGGTACTTTAAACAAATTGCTATTGTAGTGTAATTAGGATTGGGATTTAAAAATTCATTTTTAATATGATGAAGAATTATTATTCCCATACTAGCGTATTCTTTTAATTTTATGTTTTGGTAGATTTGATTAGTTCTATTTTTACTTATAAATTTTAAAAACATTTCATCTTGTTCAAAAGAACTTAATACTCTTAATAGTTCTTCAACAATATTTAATGTTTCATCTGATAAAATGTTATCTTGTGTTATTGCATTTAGAAATTTATCTAATCTTATTACTGTGTTTATATAATCATCTTCAAATGTTTTTAGATTTGTGTAATTCATATTATCACCTAATATTATATTAACATAAAAAATAAATATATGACTTAGTAAATTATTTTAAATTTAATATTTATATTATGATATAATTATTATGGTAATGAGGAGTTTTTATGAATGATATAAAATGTGTTTTTTTAGATATTGATGGAACAGTTGATAATGAAAAAAAGATTACTACAAGGTATACGAAAAATGTTCTTAAAAAATTATCTAATAAGGATATAAAGACAGTAATATGTAGTGGAAGAATGGCAAGTTATGCTATTTCTAAAAGTAAAGGAGCTAATTGTAGTAATATAGTTATCGCTGATAATGGTTCTTTAATCTACGATTATTCAATAAATAAGGTTATCTTTGAATCTGTATTTAACAAGAGGTTACTAAATAGAATTGGTAATATTTGTAGAGAAAATAAAGTTGAATGTTTGTTTAATGTGGTTAATGGTTGCTATCGTTATGGAGATTATAACTACCATAAATATAAAAGAGGTAAAAATATTAAAAATATAGATAGTATTAAAGTTAATGTTACACAAATTATTATTAGTAGTATATATTTAGATGATATGAAAAAAGTACTAGATTTAATTTTAAAAACAGGAGAAATACAAGTATCTAATACGAATATGCATAAAGATTTACCAGAAGGAAATGCCTATTATTGTGATTTAAATATAAAGGGTAATTCTAAGGGAAAAGCGATACTAGAATTAATTAAGTATTTGGGTATTGATTATAGTGGTACTATGTGTTTTGGAGATTCTTTAAATGATTTATCAATGTTTAAAGCTTGTTATTATAAAGTTGCAATGAAGAACGCTAGTGATGAATTAAAAAATATTGCAACATATGTTACTGAGTACGACAATGATCATGACGGGGTAGCTAAGTTTATAGAAAAAAATATGTTATAGATAATTTTTATAATAGTATAAACACGAAATAAGTAAGATTTCGTGTTTTTTTGATATAATGTGTATAGAGAGAATGGAGGAACGTATGGAATTGTTAGATATCTATGATAATGATGGAAATGTTACAGGAAGAAAAATTGCAAGAGGAGATAAAACTGCAATAATAGGTGAAAATGAACATATTGCTGTAGGAGTAATATTTATTGAAAATGATAAAGGTGAATTTTTAATTCAAAAAACATCTAAAGAAAAAGGTGGAGAGTTTTCATCAACTGGGGGACACATAGATAGCGGAGAAACACCATTGGTTTCTATTAGAAGAGAAGTAGAAGAAGAATTGGGTATTAATGTTTTTAATGAGAAAATAGAAGAGTATGGATTTATTTGTTATGATATGCCTTTAAGATTTTTATTCTATTTAAAAAAAGATATTGATATAAAGGATGTTAAAGTACAAAAAGAAGAAGTAGATTATGTTAAATATATGACAGTTGAAGAAATAGAAGAATTAATAAATAATGGCGAAATGTTAAAGTCCCATGGAATACTATTTAAAGAGTTAATGAAAAGAAGATAGATATAGTATTAGATTAAATAATTGAAGAAGATTACGAAGAGTAATCTTTTTTTATGGTATAATAAAAAATAGTTAGATAGTTAGTAGTAATACCTTAAAAAGTGGTGATGGTATGAATTTAGAAAAGACAATAAAGTATAGAAATACTTGGATGGCATTAGCTATTATATGGATAGTTTTGACGCATTCAACTTTAGTTGTTCATAATCCAGTACTATTATATATTAGACAAATTGGTTATGGTGGAGTGGACCTTTTTATATTTGCTTCTGGGTTAGGATGTTTTTATTCTTTAAGTAAAGACTCTAATATTAATCAATTTTTAAAAAGACGCTTTAATAAAATTATGCCAACTTTTTGGTGTTTCCTTGTTTTCTATTTCATATATAGAAAATTAAATGGAGGTATAGGGATTAGCGCTATTATAGGAAATATTCTGTGCTTACAATCATTTACATTTAAAGGTGATTCCTTTAATTGGTATATTGATTGTTTGTGGTTGTTTTATTTTCTAGCGCCTTATATTTATTTTCGTACACAAAAGATGCAAAATCATTTTAATGCTATTTGGTTTATGCTTATATTATTATTCTTTTCAATACCTTTTTTTAGATGTGATAATTTAATTATTATGGTGACAAGATTACCTTTGTTTTTTATGGGAATGTATGTTGGAAGATTATCACAAAAAAAAGATTATAAATTATCAATACTATCGGTAGTTTTATTAATAATCGTAATGATATTTGGTATAATGATGCTTAAATATTTTTTAATCCATTATTCAAAGTATTTATGGAGTTATGGACTATATTGGTATCCTTTTATACTTATTACGCCTGGATTATGCTTATGTGTTTCTTTATTTTGTATGTTGATAGAAAAAAATATTATTGGTAAAGGAATTATTAAAATATTATCAGTTGTTGGAAATCATACTTTGGAAATATATTTAGTTCATGTACTTTTATTTGAAATAGTAAAAAATAGTATTACAAATGGAGATATAATAAATAGTAATCTGTTGTGGGTGAAATGTTGGTTAATCATTGTTATTGCTACTATAACATTAAAATATATAACTAAGATAGTTGTATTATTGTTTGAAAAAATAAAGAAATATTGTCTTTTAATACTTAAAAAAAGAGAAACTTAAGATTATAATATTATTAAGGAGTTGGTTTCTATGTCCAATAATAACAATATTAATTGGTATCCTGGTCATATGGCTAAGACAAAGAGATTAATTAAAGAGAAATATAATTTAATTGATGTAGTGTATGAAGTAATTGATGCAAGAATGCCTAAATCATCTAAAATTAAAGATATAGATGAATTACTTAAAGATAAACCAAGAATACTTATAATGACTAAAAAAGATTTGTGTGACTTAGAAGAAACAAAAAAATGGGTTAAGTATTATGAAGATGAAGGTTATCATGTAATCTTGGTTGATTTATCACAAAATAATACTGTTAAAGTAATAATAGATCTTACTCATGAAATTACTTCTGATATTCAAGATAAAAGAGAAGCTAAAGGATTAGCTAAGAAAGATATTAGAGCATTAGTTATTGGTATACCTAATGTAGGTAAGAGTACATTAATAAATAGAATGGCTGGAAGAAAAGTAGCTAATGTTGGAAATAATCCTGGTGTAACCAAGAATTTATCTTGGTTAAAGACTGATAGTAATATTTTACTTTTAGATAGTCCTGGTATATTATGGCCAAAGTTAGATGATCAAGTAGTGGCTTCGAATTTAGCTTGTTTAACTGCTATACCTCAAGATATACTTCCACTTGGAAAAGTTGCAGTTCATGTATTAGAAATGTTATATAAATACTATCCAGAAAAGTTAAAAGAGAGGTATAATGTAGAAGAAGTAAATGAAGATAACATAGTAGATGTTTACGAGACTATAGGTCGTAAAATAGGTGCTATTGTATCGGGTGGGGAAGTTGATTATACTAGAGTTAATAAAGCAATATTAGAAGATATAAAAAATGAAAGAATAAAAAATATTACTTTTGATAGGATTGATTAATGTGAATAAAGAATTCAAGGATTTATTTTATGAACAATTGTTACTTGGTGAAGTAAGTTTTAAAGAACAAAGTGATTTTTTACTTAAAATGGCAAGTTATTTAAAACACGGTAGAACTGTTGAATTTGTTTCTGAAAAAATAAATAAATTACTTGAATTTTTATATGCATTAGATTTGAATACTAAGGATGCAATTAGGATTCTTACTTTGTATCCAGCAATTTTAAATACTGTAGATAATTTATATGAAAAGTATTTGTTTTTAGGTTATATAGAAGATTTAGATAATGAAGTTAGAAAGAAAAAATTACTAAATAGTCCTAGAGATTTTATGATAGGATTAAATAAGATGTATGCTAGATTTAGTTTAATTAGTGAATCTGGTTATGGAGTATATAATTGGAATAATCTAGTTCATGCTAGTGATAGGGAGTTTTGTAGAATCTTTGTTAAAAGAACATATGAAAAGCCATATCAAGTATTTGATAATGAGTTACAAGTTTTAGATTATCTATCTAACGTAGATATAAATAGATTAGATATATCTTACTTTAAAAAAATGACAGTTAATGAGGAGCTAGTTAGAAAATATGAAGGCAAAGAAAAAAGACATTGATTTATTGAAGTATGAAAAAGAATTGTATAAAGAAGGTATAACTTTAATTGGGGGAGTAGATGAAGTTGGTAGAGGACCATTAGTTGGACCGGTTGTTGCTGCTTGTGTTATTTTACCTGTTAATTATAGTTTGCCTGGTCTTGACGATAGTAAAAAACTATCTGAGAAGAAAAGAGAGCAATTTTATGATATAATAATTAATGATGCTATTAGTGTAGGGATAGGAATAGTTGATGCTAAGACAATAGATGAGATTAATATCTTAGAAGCTTCAAGATTAGCGATGAAAAAAGCTATTAAAGATATGAAAATTAAGCCAGAGTTTATACTTAGTGATGCAATGAAACTAGATAATCAAAGTATTCCATATAAGGATATAATTCATGGTGATGCGTTGTCTTTATCTATTGCTGCTGGGTCAGTTATTGCTAAAGTTACTAGGGATAGAATGATGTATGAATTAGATAAAAAATATCCAGAGTATGGCTTTGCTAAACATAAAGGATATCCTACAAAAGCACATATAGAAAATTTAAAAAAATTTGGGGTTTTGGACAATTATAGGTTTACTTATAAACCAGTTAGTGATTTAATTAAAAAGTAGAGAAAGTTGTGGTTAGTGGATGAGAGCATTATATAATAACGTATTTAAAAATTATTTTTTATTAACTATTACGCTGTTTAGTAGTGAAGTAATATTTAGAATAGTTTCTAAGTTATCAGTATTGGATTGGACTTTACTTAGAATTTTTGTCGGAATAAATATTATTGCTTTAGTGTGTAGTACTTTATTCTCATTCTTTGGAAGAATCGCAAGTAATATATTATGTTTTATTGTAGCGTTTGCTTCTACAGTATATGGAATTGCTCAAGTAGGTTTTTATAACTACTTGGGTGTTTATATGTCTTTTGGAACAACATCACAAATGGGTGCTGTTAAAGATTATATTATGGATTATCTACAATCATTTTCATGGAAATATTGGTTAATAGGTATTCCTGTTATTCTAATGTTTTTATTCTATGTCTTGTTTGATCATCGTATTAAAGTATTAGAAAGAAATGACGAGATTGATTTCTCTGATAAATTTAATAGTGAAGATCGTAAAAAACAAAATGATGATATTCGTAAAAAGAAAAAAAGAAATATGCGTAGAATTAGTAAACTTAATGCTGTAATTATTGCGGCAGCTTTATGTGGAGTTTATTACTATTTGTTAACTGCTAAGTTTATGCAAAATGAAATTCAACTTAAAACTACAAAAGAATTATTTAAGAATCCTGATATACCAAATATTGCTGTATCAGTATTTGGATATAATGGATATGTTTTGTTAGATGCTAAAGGATTAATTATACCTCCTGTTGTTGCTGAAGAAGGAGAAGAGTTTGCTGATTCTTATGTTAAAGAAGAACAAGTATTAAGTGATTATACTCGTTATATTGATGATGAATTATGGGAAGAAGTAATTGCTAAAGAAGAAAACAAAAATTATAAAAAATTAAGTAATTATTATATTAGTCAAAAAATAACAGATAAGAATGATTTTACTGGTATCTTTAAGAATAAAAACTTAATTGTTATTATGATGGAATCAACTAATAATATTGTTATTAATGAAGAATACTTTCCAAATCTTTATAAATTATATACACAAGGATGGGCTTGGGAGAATTCTTACTCACCAAGAAATAGTTGTAGTACAGGTAATAATGAAATGAGTGGTATGACATCTTTATATACAATTAATAATAGTTGTACTGCTAATATATATAAAGATAATAAATATCCACAGGCATTATTAAACTTATTTGTTAATGCTGGATATTCAACAAGTAGTTATCATAATTACACAGAACAATATTATTATAGAAAGACTTATCATCCTAATATGGGTAGTCAACATTTCTATGGTGTACAAGAATTAGGAATTCAATATAGTAATGTATATCAAGAGTGGCCAAGCGATGTTGAACTTATGGATAAAGTTCTAGAAATAACTGAAAAAGAAGAAAAATTTGCAGCTTGGGTTACTACTGTTTCTGCACATCAACCATATACACAAAGTTCTACTTTGGGAGATAAATGGCTTGATTTATATAAAGATACTAAGTATAATACTTCACTTAAGAGATATTTATCTAAATTACATGAATTTGATTTAGCAATTGGAGAATTGTTAGAAGGATTAGAAAAACAAGGTAAATTAGATGATACAGTTATTGTATTATATTCAGATCATTATCCTTATGGTTTAACTACATCAACTATTAATGGTTATTTTGATTATGATGTAACTAAGGAAATGAATATTGACAGAACACCGTTTATAATCTATAATTCAACCGTTACTCCTCAATTATATAAAGAGTATACTTCTTATATGAATATTACTCCTACAGTAGCTAACTTATTCGATTTAGATTATGATCCAAGATTATATGCTGGTGATGATTTATTATCAAAAACATATGATGGAAGAGTATATTTTGCCGATGGTTCTTGGAAAGATAAGAAGGCTTATTATAATGCTTCTTCTGGAAAGATTACCTATAGTGAAGTAAATGATACTTATACTGCTGAAGAGATTAAAGCAATTAATACGAAGATTAAGAATCGTATTGCAATGTCTAATTTAGCAATTAAAACAGATTATTTTGATCATTTATATAAAGCTAAGAATGAGTTAAAGGTAAGACAAGATGCTCAAGCGCAAGCAGAAGCTGAAAAAAAGGAACAAGCAAAAACTGAAAATGAGGGTCAACCAGAAGAGGGCAACGCAAATAATAATTAACAACTTAGAATAGAAAGGAAAATACTATGAAGAAATTAGTTATAGTGGAATCTCCAAGTAAGAGTAAAACAATTGAAAAATATTTAGGTGATGACTTTAAAGTAGTTGCATCTATGGGACATATTAGGGATTTGGCTACGACTGGTAAATTTGGTTTAGGAGTAGATGTCGATAATGACTTTACTCCTAATTATATTCCAATGAAAGGTAAGAAAAAGGTTATTTCTGATTTAAAGAAATTAACTAAGGATGCTGATGAAGTTTATTTGGCAACCGACCCTGACCGTGAAGGAGAAGCAATCAGTTGGCATTTAAAAGAAGCTTTAGGTTTAAAAAAGAATTATGAACGTGTTACTTTTAATGAAATAACTAAGCAAGTAGTTCAAGAAGCTTTTAAAAATGCTCGTGATATTGATGCTAATTTAGTTAAAAGTCAGGAGACTAGAAGAATTCTTGATAGAATAATTGGTTTTAGACTTTCCAAATTAATGCAGTCTAAAACTGGTGGTAAAAGTGCTGGTAGAGTACAAAGCGTAGCATTAAAATTAATTGTTGATCGTGAAAGAGAAATAGAAGCATTTGTACCAGAAGAATACTGGTCTATTACAGCTAAGTTTGATGGATTTGATGCTAATTTAGAAAAATATAAAAGTAAAAAGATTGAACTTCATACTGAAGAAGAAACTGATAAAGTTATTGCTTCATTGGATGAAAAATATGAAATAAAAGACATAGATTGTAAGGAAAAGAAAAAGAGTGGTGTAATGCCATTTAAAACATCTACCTTACAACAAACTGCTGTTAATAGATTAGGATTTTCAAGTAGTAAAACAATGCGTATAGCACAAAAGTTATATGAGGGTGTTGATATCGGTTCAGAGACAGTAGGTCTAATTACTTACATGCGTACTGATAGTGAGAGATTATCTCCTCAATTTATTAATGAAGCGTTTGAATTTATTAAAAAAACTTATGGTGATAAATATGTTGGCGCTGTTAAACAACAAAAGAAGAATGACAACATGCAAGATGCTCATGAAGGTATTCGTGTAACTAGTTGTTATCGTACACCTGAAGAAATGAAAAAATATTTAACACCAGATGAATTAAAGTTATATAGTTTAATATATGCTCGTAGTTTAGCTTGCTTAATGGCTGATGCTAGAGTTAAAGCTACTGCTATTACACTACTTAATAACGATTATGAATTTAAAGCTACAGGTAGTATTTTAATTTTTGATGGTTATTTAAAAGTATATGGTAAATATGAAAGTAGTGAAGATGTAATACTTCCTGATTTAGAAGGTATAACATACTTAATTGCATTAGAAGTATTAAAAGAACAACATTTTACAAAGCCTGCTCCTAGATATACTGAATCTAGTTTGATTAAAGAATTAGAAAAATTAGGAATAGGTAGACCTTCTACTTATGCAACAATTATGGAAACTATTAAAGCTCGTGATTATGTTACAGTTGAAGATAAACATTTCGTTCCTACAAAAGTTGGTATTGAAACTACTGATAAATTACAAGAAGGATTTAGTGACATTATAAATGTTGAATATACAGCTAATATGGAAGAAGATTTAGATGAAATTGCTGATGCTAAAATGGATAACATTAAGGTATTAAGGGAATTCTATGATAAGTTTGAACCACTTGTTGAAGATGCATTTAAACATATGGAAAAGAAGCAAGCAGAAGAAACTGGAGAAACTTGTCCAGAATGTGGAAGTCCATTAGTAATAAGAAATGGAAGATATGGAGAATTCACAGCTTGTTCAAATTATCCAACTTGTAAATATATTAAAAAAGAAAAGCAAGAAGAAAAAGAAATATGTGATTGTCCTAATTGTGGTGGCAAAATAGTTGAGAAAAAAAGCCATAGAGGTAAAATATTCTATGGATGCAATAACTATCCTAAATGTAAGACTGCTTATTGGGATGAACCAACTGGACATAAGTGTCCAGAATGTGGTGAAATGTTGGTTAAGAAAGCTAAAAAAATAGTTTGTTCATCATGTAAATACGAAGAAGAGTAGTCTTCTTCTTTTTTTTTGTTATGTTATAATTAATTTAGGTGATAGTATGAAAGATATTATTAAAATAATAGTTTTGTTATTAGTACTAATCGCAATGATTGGCGGATTTTGGTATTTGTTTAAAGACAATAAAGTATTTGATCATAAAAAGGATACTAGTGAAAATAAAGAAGTATTAAGTGAAGAAAAAACTAATGATGAGGAAGAGAAGGAACAATCTTCTACTGAAGTAACTAGTGAAGAAGTAAAAAAGGAAGAACAAAAAAAGATTGAGTCAAAAAAAGAGACTAATAGTAAAGTAGAGAATAAATCAGAAAATATTGAGTCAAAAAAAGATACTACTACTGAAACTAAAGAAGATACAAATAAAAAAGATACTACTACTGAAACTAAAGAAGATACAAATAAAAAAGATGTGAATTCATCACCAATTAAATTATATGCGAAACCTCGTTGTGTTTTTACAGGAGAAGAAGATAAGTATTCTTATATAATGACATATGTTGGTTATTTTGATCATGATAATGAGTATTTAATGGATAAAATAAATATTAATTTTCAATATAATGTTAAAAATGGAGTTAATATTGAAGATGTTAGGAAAGAAGCACAAGAAGATATAAAAGATCATCCTGGTTTTAGCGGTGGATTTAGAGTAATTGATGGGCATGTTGTTGTTAACTTAGAAGGAGATACCAAAGCATTTAGTAAAGTTTATCTTGACGGAATAGTTGATAATATAGATATGAATACTTTTAAAAGTATTTTAAAAGCTGAGGGAGCAACATGTTATTAATTCTTAGATATTACAACAAATAGGTGCTTTGCAGACGATGATAAATAGTGTTTAAATAACACTTTTTTTATGTTATAATTTGTAACAGGTGAAGAACTATGAAGCAAGAAAATATTAGAAATTTTAGTATTATTGCTCATATAGATCATGGGAAATCTACCCTTGCTGATAGAATCTTAGAGATTACTGGTGGAGTAGATAAGCATGATATGAAAGATCAAATTCTTGATAGTATGGATCTTGAAAGAGAAAGAGGAATTACTATTAAGTTAAATGCTGTTCAATTAAATTATAATTATAATGGCGAAGATTATAAATTACATTTAATTGATACACCAGGACAT